>Ga0307517_10001691_pt1 | contig 36451 bp, 28 predicted proteins | sample 23_EM_MG_FD_194515 | JGI IMG/M metagenome (GOLD analysis project Ga0307517, IMG submission 194515) | Populus trichocarpa ectomycorrhiza microbial communities from riparian zone in the Pacific Northwest, United States - 23_EM | ecosystem: Host-associated > Plants > Roots > Unclassified | place...
CCAGGCCAGGCCAGGCTCAGGCTTAACCAGGCCTGCAGGCTCGGGCCGGGCTAGATCCGAGAGAATTTCGACAGGCCGGGCCCGGCTTTACCGAAGCCTGGCCGGCCTGGCCCGTTGGGAACACTGGTCATGCCTCATCGTGGGGGCTTTTCTGCACTGCACTGTGTCTCGTACTTCGGTATTGCTGAGGTTGCGGACACCTTGCTAAAGATGAACCGATGGGATTTGAACCAAAAAGATGGAGCGGGTGTAACGCCACTGATATGGGCTGCGATGCATGGGCATGGAGAGGTAGTAAGGCTGCTCTTGCGAAATGAACCTATCCAACCCGATTATCAGGACTCGAATTCAGGGCGAACAGCGCTTTCATTAGCTGCTGGAAATGTACATGAGGGAGTCGTGAGGTTACCTCTGGGACGGCAATTTGTTAACCCCAACATCCCAGACACAGAATATGGCCGAACGCCGCTCTTGTGGGCTGCCCGGAAGGGCCATGAAGGAATAGTGAAGCTACTATTAGGGCGAGAAGATGTCAACCCCAACACCCCAGACGCGGGGTATGACCAAACACCGCTCTGGTGGGCTGTCGAGAAAGGCCATGAGGGAATAGTGAAGCTACTATTAGGGCGGGAAGATGTCAACCCCAACACCCCAGACACATTGTATGGCCGAGCACCGCTCTCGTGGGCTGTCGAGAAAGGCCATGAGGGAATAGTGAAGCAACTATTAGGGCGCGAAGATGTCAACCCCAACACCCCAGACACAGTGTCTGGCCGAACACCGGTCTTGTGGGCCGCCCAGAGAGGCTATGATGGAATAGTGAAGCTACTATTTGGGCGAGAAGATGTCAACCTCAACACCCCAGACACGGTGTATGGCCGAACACCGCTCTCGTGGGCTGCGGAGTATGGCCGTGAGAAAATAGTGAAACTATTATTAGGGCGAGAAGATGTTAACCCCGATAGCTCAGATAAACTCGGCCGAACACCACTCACTTTTGCCACCCTCTTCAGCCACAGTGGAGTCGCGGAGCTTCTGCTGTCCCGACATTCCCAACGCTCTCAATAATTGGATTCCCGCCCATCTCCCTCGAGTTTATCACCTTGTCTCATGGAAATCGCTGTCTCTTGGCACTGGTAGCGTCAAATCAATATGGTGGTGGCCGCGCAGGGTGGTTCATGATATTTACTTGTTTTTGTTTTTTCTTTTTCAGTTCTTCCTGTGCTTTAGGGGTCAATTCAGAGCCTTCTTGATAATTTCACCTTTCTCACGCTTCCTTTTCCTTTATTTCGCTAGAAGAGATTTAGGCTTAGGTAGTGTACATTACTCAGGATTTATTTTGCATGGTCGGTGTCTATGTTTTGTGTAGTATGATAACTCATTTCTTCTGCCCCCTTGTTGCACTGGAGCGGAATGTAATGGTTCATTAGAGTTATTTTATTCTCTTTTTTTCTCCACATATACTGATTACCTATGCACTCCGGAATATGGGAAGTATCAATATTGTGTGACATGGAGGCACAGGCCGTGGTGACAGTCGCCATATGGGAGTGGTAAATTTTGTTTGCAACGGCGCTTTGCTGTTAGAATATTCACGAAGGTTCCATATCTGCGACACTGTTACTACACCGGAGGTTAGGATAAGGAGAGTTTTCGTTTGGAGATTGTTGGAAACTATGAAGATAGTGGGTTGGAAAAAACCTGTGGCCAATTGGGCGAAGCGCACTAAACCCCAAGCAGGGGCCCGGGAACGCACAGTACCCTGGCGGACCGCTGGAAAAATGTATAGCCGGTTGCTGGGGCAGTGCGGGGTCATAGCTCCTGAACGCGGTATCATCAGCTACTCCCTTTCACCTATTGTTCCTCCTATCTTCTTCATCACCCAAGAAACCACGATCTTTCCTCCACCTCGCGTTCTTCAATCCCTTCACCTCGCGTTCTCTATTGTCTTCTCCTCCAAAAGTTCTACAAACACAACTATCACACCCAACTCGCGTGAAAGACCCCCCGAACCGAAAATAGCAAAGACAATGGCCCCAAGAAGACCCTCGACGCGTACTCAGGGCCCTGCACAAGCTACTAGCCAGAGGGCTAGAGGCGGAATTCGGAGGAATACGCGGAGCCGTCAACCTCCCAATCGCTATGGTCAACAAGTAGAGGGCCACACCAGGATACCAGCAACGGAGGGGACAATCGAACCTTCAAGTGGAAGTGGAGATGATGAACCGAGTATTCCACTCTACAGCCACTCACCCGAAATCGAAGCCAACCACCCAGAACCAAGCTCTCCACGCCCTACCACTACAACGCTCCGATCATGATCCCAAGCAACCCATAGCGAGCTACCCTCCCTTCCTCCATCACCCAGCTCACCCAATATGTCCATAAACCTGAACACTATGAGAGAACTCCTACGCTCCCATGAAGAGGAAATTGTAGACCGGGTGATGCACCAGCTACGGTCTTACAACAATACCGGGCAACCTATACCGCCAGCAAATAGCCAGCCACAGACACTCCCAGTTCCTGCTGCTCAACCACAACAATCAAACCCGACGCTGACCAGAATTGCCGACTTGGAAAGCCAACTAGCTCAACTACGTGGGGAGATGGAGGGCGAACCACAAGAGAGAGGACACCCTAGAGCATATGGTACCTATAGTCCCACCCAAGCCCAAACAGCACTGGCGGACGAGAGCGCGTCTGCAATGGTAGACTCTGTGGAAACATTATTCCCCAGAGTTGAGCGAACCACCCTGGTCCAGATTATCGAAAACAGGTTCAAACCGACAAATATCTATCAGTTACTAGCCAGCGAGAAGGACAGGGCTGAGTCACAGCGGACGATAAGCATTGGTGGGATAGAGTTCAAGCAGACGGAAAGGGACGGCAAGGAGAGTGAATATAGAATGAGCGGTTTCTTCAAGGCATGGGCTGCCTATTGCGGAATCTTAGTCAAGTAGGCTCCACATGGGCTCCAAGGAGATCTCGCCACCGCGCTCTTGATCTATACAATGAATCTATATGACTTGCTAGAGAAGTATACCTGGGATGGAGTGAAGGGTTACCATTTCCAGTTTCATCGGAAACGGGTTGCTAGCGGCAAGGGAATATACCAACCAGTAGACTGGCGCCACCTGGATAGCGAACTTGTGGCATCGAAATGCTTCGCCCACCCTGCCCCCCGGCCCTCATGGGTACAAAGCCAGAAGAGTACCTCTACTATCGCAAGAAGGACATACGACCTCCCGATCCGCGAGAGCCTATCCGCCCCATCCTATGGGCCTCCGGGAACTAGTACAACGCCGGACTACACCCAACAAGGGTACCGAGCCAGCAACAACCAGTCCATATCAGTCCCACCTCGCCGACTGCTAGCTGGTAGAGGAGGAACAACTCAGACTACCCAAGGATGCAGGAACTGGAACTACAGAGAATGCCGTGCCGTACAGTGCCGGTTCCAGCACCAGTGTATTACCTGGGGTAGCGATCACAAAGCTTCCCAATGCCCAAGCGGAAACAATATACCCCCACACCTCTCCCACACCAACTCCCAAGGACGTTAGAACCCCCACTCTCCTAAACTACCCTAATACCTTCTGCCCCTCCCCTTGTTCCTTTACCGCACTCCCTCTAGCAAATAGAATAATAGCAACACAAGGCTCACGTCCATACAAGCAATGATAATCCCGTCAATATATGACTTCCGCCCTCCAGCAGCTGCTGCCCCAGTCCAGCCAAGCATGGCTACACCCAAACTACCACCCAGACCCAATACTGTCTTGCATTACATACTTTTTACCCCACATAACCTCCCCATGCCAGCTGGCCCTCTCAAGACTGCCGGGTGGAAAAGACTCACAGCAAAGTTCCAAGATCAGGAGGTCATTGCAGCCATACTCAGCGTATGCCAATATGGTGCAAGAATAGGGTACTGCGGTCAACGCACTGCGCCTACGATATACCCCAACCTGCCAACGGTAGACCAAAATGCAGCCATAGTGACCCAGGAGATAGAGTCCGAGATGAGAAGAGGCCGGTTGGAAGTGTACCTGAATCGGGCAAGCCTACCACGACACTATACCGCATCACCATTAGGACTCACCGACAAGTCCGACGGTAGCAAGCGTCGTATCCACCACCTATCCTACCCAACAGGTAGCGCCTACTCAATAAAGTATGGGATCCCAGAAGAGTACGGGGCGATTAGGAACAGCACTCTCGAGGATGCCATTCAGGCAGTACAGGACCTTGGGAAAGAATGCAGCTTTATCAAGCGCGACTTTGAGTCAGCTTTCCGGCATGTACCCATTTCGCCACTCGACTCCCCACTGCTCGGATTTCATTGGGAGAACACATTCTATGCCCAACGCTACCTACCTTTTGGACTTCGGACCGCCCCATACCTATTCAACCTATTCGCTGAATTATTCCACTGGGGGCTGGAGACGCAGTTCTAAGAACAAAACCTCAACGCACACGTGATCCACTACCTAGATGACTTTTTGGTTGTTATACCGGGTGGGGACAGCCGTGAAAAGTATCGAAGGATATTCAATGACCTCTGCTCTGACACCAGCTTCTCAATCAAGGAAGCAAAAAATGAGGAGGGACCTGTCGCTAGCTTCGCCGGTTTTGAGCTAGACACACAAGGAATGGTTATTCGGTTGCCTTGCTAAAAAGCTAATAAAGGCCCACCACATAATCCAAAATGCAAAAACCCAGCGCTGCCTCTCACTGCTCGAACTGCAACAAATTACGGGATACCTCAATTTCATCACGACTGTAATACCACTAGGCAGAACCTTCCTCCGTCGTTTATACAACATGGAGCTCTACTACCCCCCTGGGATCCTGTACGCAAAGCAAAGAGTCTCACGAGAGGCCCAGAAGGACCTAGACTGGTGGGCAAATGCACTCTCCCATGCACCAGCAATGTCAATCGCCCTCAAAACCCGTGAAGATATCTACGCCTGGTCCGACGCCGCTAGCACCAAAGGGCTCGAAGCCTTCTACACCAGCCTTATGCAACCGACTCCAACGTATAACTCCGCCTTTTCAATAACCCTCCCCCACCACCTGGCCCAAGGGCCGGAACATATAAACACCCAGGAGATGCGGGCGGTGGAGCTGGTACTTTTGCACTGGGGAATGGAGTGGATCGGAAAAAGCCTTATCATACACGTTGACAACCAAGCCGTGGCACATGCTCTTGAGAACCGAACAATACGCGGATCTCCAATGGATATTCTAAGGCAATGCCTGTTACTGGCCACCGAATATGACCTGGACCTTCAAGCAAGATGGATACCAACAGGGGATAATAGCCTTGCAGACGCACTCTCGAGGTTTGATCTCAACAGAATTGCTAACCTTGCCCCACAGTTGATACACCATACCCAAGGCCTCCCGAGACGTGGGTTTCTCATGTACAGCAATCGGGGCTTTCCACAATAGCGGAATACTACCTATGGCGGGGACTAGCACCTACTACAAGGCGCAACTACGACACCCCAAGATCCCGTTTCGTGACTTTCTGTGCACTGTCAAACATCAGACACAGCCACAGAGGATGCTTCCCGGCCAAGGCAGTGTGGCTTATTGAATGGCTCTGTACCCTAGCCGGAACCGTTAAGGTGAAAACCCTCAAGCTATATCTTTCGGGGATCAAGTCGTACCAGCTCGACCTTGGCATCGACTGCAAGGATTTTGCCGATGCACGGCTCGAGCGGACAATACAAGGAATGAAGCGGGATCACAACGAACCCGAACGGCGGACTCAAACACCTCTCACCCGGCCACACTTACTTCGGATTCTCACTTTCCTACCCCCGTCCACTTACAACAACATTATGACCCGGGCGGCATTCACTCTGGCGTTCACCGGATTTCTTCGTGTCGGGGAGTTTACATACAAGGAGGTTGACCGGGAGCTAGGACTAAGTTTCCCCAAGTGGTTCTTTGCGAAGAGTTGCATTCACATATCGCAGAGCGGCGCACATATGGAACTCAGCCTCCCCTCCTCGAAAACTGACCCATTCCGCAAGGGAATACGGCTGACCATTGCGGCTACCTATGATGCAGGATGCCCGGTGAAGGCTATGCAGCAGCTACTCACAATCGATACCCACCGACCATCACACGCACCCTTATTCTGCATCGGAAAGGATATACAAAGCGCACTAACACGGGAGTATATAGTGCAAAGACTACAGCAGCTAGCAACCACAGCTGGCTTGGGACACGGTACATGGACCGCACATAGCTTTCGCAGAGGAGCAGCCACTTGGGCTGCAGAAGTCGGAATGGCAGAAAACGAAATATAAACTCTCGGACGCTGGCTGTCGGATGCCTACAACTTGAACCCATACATTGAGTATTCGAACCAGGAGCGAATCTTACTCTCTAAACGCTTTCAGACAAGCTAGCTGCAACCCCTATAGCGCACAGTTGAGCCTGCCTCAATATGGGAGATAGTGGCCTCTGAACGGCAGGCAAACTCAGTCTCCTGGCCCCAGAGCCTGCCTTGTCTCGGGACATATCAGCGGCGACAATCTCCCACGGCAAGGGCAGCGGCAACTCTCCCAACACCTCCCGCAGCGGAACCAAGTCACAGGCATCGTATAGGCAGGACATGGGTCTACTATTTTCTTTTGGCGTTACTCTTCTCTTGGTTTATTTTCCTCTTCTCTCACTGTTTTTAGGCTTTCATAATATCCTTGTACTGCTTCGGAAAATTGGGTGAAGCAATGGCGTGTTTGGGGAAATGGTTAGGTTTGAAGCTAAGGTTAGTGGGAAGATGGAACAACCGAAAGTCACACTATAGTGTTAGCGAAACGAGGAGAGGTATCAGGAAGGTTCGAGATGAAGAAACTAGGAAAACTCTGTAAGTAGTTGAAACGGATCAAGGGATTGGGTGATGGAAGATGTTGGATGATTAAGGATGTGGAAAGAAGGGAGGATGATGGAAGATGGGAGAATGATTGCGAAGAAGAGTATTTCCTGTATGAGAGTTTTGTGTATATATAGGACGCTGCTGGCAGCACAGAAAAGAATAAGGACCGCAATACTCTCTACCGATCATAGCCTATTCACTTTATTTGCGACGGCGGAGAAGGACCAACCTGCTTCCTGGCGTGATCTGACCTCTTATATTTTTAAATTATTCCATACCTCCTGACTTTTGAAGATACGATTCTCGCATGCCACTGCAAATAGGAGAATTGTAAATATGGCCAACAGAAATAATAGGTGCGAAAATACGACACATTGGGACGAGGACAGGTGCAGGGAGACATTTCCGTCGCAGGGTGTCCAGATCGTTCAAATGTCTTATGTCATTAGTCCCTCTCGGCCAGCTATGAGAGACCCCAAAATATCAGTTCAAGGGTTTTGGACGAATTTTCTACCAGAGGAATTAGTTGAGCGGAGGGAGAAGTTAGAGTCGAGGTTGACTTGGAAGTTGACAACCAAGAACCGGAAGAGGAAGGTAATGATGAAATAATATTATCTCATGACCAGATTGGTACCAAGGCCTTCTCATACTGGTATTGTGCAATTAGGCGAGGAACGTCTTTCTTGACTAGCTTTAATTCAAATTCTTAGCACCTAGCTCCTGCGATCCCCTAGTATCCCAGAACTCATACAGCCTTTCTGGGAAAGACTTCGTGAAGTATGACCCCAGCCTACCTGCAAAAGAATTTGTACCAACATGGGCCGGAATCCCACTCTACCCCAGTTTTGAATAAAAAAATTAAAGAATCGTAAGTAGACAAGGGCGACTTTGGTACCGAGGGTACTAAAGTTATGTGTTAATTATCATGTTAGAGGAGAGAAAGGCTGCAATATCTTTGATATTGGTAAGCAGAGCAGTTTACCTCACAATACGGTAATCAAGTGAGTGGTCAAGAACAGTGGCACAGAAGGAAAAAAGTAAAAAAGTAAAAAGGCGGGGGGAAAGGGAAAATAAGCCAGTCAATAAACCACATGGAAGCAGCCCTTCTCTGTTTATTCCTGTCGTGCACCCACTCTCCTGTGATCCCATACCGGTATGTGTCTAATCTAATTTATGTCTATATCTAAGAAGCTCCTATCCACACTTTTAACAGAAGAACCTTGCCACGTAATTTATGCAATTGCAGAAATAAATGGTGGGTCAATCATTGAGGGACCGTGAATAACTTAACACAAAGGATATGGGGAACAAAGGAAGATGGAAAGCATATATATCCAGTGTATTGACAAGGAAGTATAGAATGATGCGGACGGAGAACTGATATAAACAAAATCGGTTTAATAAAGAGTAACCAGCAAGGTAACTAGTGGCAGGAGAAGGGCTAGAGTAATTTGGGGGGACTAGGGGGCGACGGGAAATTCTAGAGACATGGTGCAAAGGTTTGGCGTATGCGGTGGTTCGTGATTCCGGGGGTAGAGAACTCGTAGAGGTAGATGCTGGATCTTGTTTTGCTAAGTTTATTCCCATGCGCTGAGGCAAGGCCAGGTAGATAGGGAGGGTAGTGGTTGGTTTGATCGTTCAGTATTAGCCCCTGTGTGTCTTTTTGTATGGAGGTTTGAATAGTACGGGCGGCCGAGGGGAGAAAATCTCTATTGATTGCAGGCTTGCTGTATACCCGTATCTGGTAATCAAATCCGTTGGCTCCAATCCAATTATCGCCCTTATCGGGATTGACGTCGTTCTGTGCTAGTAGCATCCTTACAACCACATGGTGTTCATTTTTGGGAGTCGGGGAAAATGGTTTTAGACAATACATGATGTCTGGTGTGTCGGGATCAGTGTCGTTCCCTTCCTGCCGCATACCGACAACCCTCTCATACTTATTCTCAGTGCTAACAACAGTAATCATTGGCCAGATCGCGCCTCGGTTGTGTTGGGATTAACGCCGTTCGGTTCAAGCGGTATCCTAATAATCCTCTCAGCCAGCCCATCCTTGGTATGATAGGTGTGCAGCTCAGATCGTCCGTTTTTTTCGGGATTGACTTCGTCCATTTCCAGCCCTAGGCCCACCACCCTATCCCCCACCAAGCAGCTAAGCCGACCGCCGCGATACTACAATATCGAAGTCAGTTGCCTGCACACCCTACCGGTATTTACCTATCTCCAATAAACCAGCCGCTACCTCGACGCTCGCGAGGTATGCGCCGCTGTCAAGTCCGGTAAATCTTCGAGGGGGCCCTTCTCAAATAAAAAGCCGTCCTAAACAGTTCAGCCGAAGCAGTGGCAGCCCCTTCGAAGATATTGTTTGTTGTATCCAAACAGTAATTTAAACTATGTTGAAAATAATGGAGCGGGGGTAATGATCAGTGGGGATGGTTTAAGGCAGTGGAGTGAAGCGGCTCAAGCGAACACAAGGGGTTTGTCTTAGGTAGTGAAGGATTCAGTTGAATAGAAAAGAAAGTGAAGGAAAGAGTGAAGGAAAGAGTTGAAAACCCGGAAGGAAGGTTTAGGCGAGGAAAGGGCAATAGGGAAGGAAAATATAGCAAGAGGAAAAAATGAAAAGGTCTGCGCCTCACTCCAGTGCAGATGTGGGATGCTATCGGCAAGCATCGCCAATGAGTACAGCCATTTCTACTTGTCACAGGCAATAAGTACCCGAACATTGAGGTGATCAGACGCCCTTTTGGGCAATTCTCACCAAAATTGCCCCTGTTAACTGTGTACACAGGCCTCCAATGGATGTCTTACCTCTAAAATATCCCTGAAATATCCCTGAAATATCGCCGTTTATCCCTGTATTATCCCTGTTTTCCTTCTAAATGTTCGGGTACTTGTTGCCTGTGACAAGTAGGATTTTCAATGCAAGAGTTTGCACAGCTGCAGCACTTCGCCGAGCATGTGTATCCAGTAATAAGAGGCATGGGCGCTCTGGTGTTTTAATGGAGTTACGCTAGATCCCTGGATCCTTCAATGATCCTAGAGTTCTTGTCGCTTAAATGTAGGCTTAGGATAGGACTCCTAGCCGACCAATAAAATAACTATGATGTATTACGCTATGATATCTCCTGGCTACAAGTACAAAATATTTTAAAACGATGATACACAGGATCTGCTAGAGGCCTGCCTTGTACTCGATTTCCCTGTAAGTCTTGTTCCCTGAGCTGGTTGGCTTTGCTTTAGCTCCAATGCAAATGTTTCCGGATTCTCTAATAACGTACAGGTATTCACCAAAAAAAAAAAACGCAGAGCTAATGCCGGCCAGCCCAGGCAATACCCGAGTACCTGCTAAATCCCCCTATCGGAACACTATCCGGGCCCCGTATCTAAGATTTTGAGGTGGCACGGATTCATCACGCCGATCGGCTCGTTCTATTATGATATACTCTGGGATGGATGTCGAGTTTTAAAGACTTGCTGAATCCCATAGGCTGAGCACCAACACAAACCACTAGAGGTAAGACGTGATACCTCAGGCATATACTGCCTAGCAGATGCAAATATCTCACTCCGCCTCTCGAAATCGCGATCCGCGAACCACCAGTTACAGTGCATCATTTGCTTTCTAATTGCGTTCAAACTGTAAATTTACATCAGCTAGGATGCGACAAAATACCGTAAAATCTAGCTTTTAACCAACTAGCCTGGGCAAGGGCAGTTTGCAATCGGCCAAGTTTCGGAAATTTATGATAGGCCAAATACCTCGTCTCTTCCAAAATCCTCAAAAGCTTAGTTTTGACAGTACCCGACGTTTCGAAAAGACCTAGTCCAGGCCAGTTCGCTAAAGGCGGGATATTTCGGTATGCGACAGCAAACTTACGAGCACCGTAGCGGGATAGGGAGACATACTTTAAATCTCAATTGGGGCGGAAAGCTTGTGGGAAACTCTGGTGAAATGGTTATCCTATTTGGCGGGGACTATTGGTCTAAGTGAGATGTATGATGGGATATTCGAGCCTTTAGGGGGGATTTCGGCCCCCCAAGAGAAATCCCACTTCGCGGCTGCATTCTCTAAGCGGCTATTCTTTGATCATGTTCCGCCCGAAGCTACGAAAACCTCCCCGGCGGCCCATAAAGAGGGACTAAATGCTACAGAGCACTACGAGGCACCAGCTTACAAGCCAATGGTGAGAGTTTGACCAAGGCATAATGACGCTTGAAGCTCTGGGTGAGGATGTTCTTGACACTAAATACTGCTTACGTGGGTTGCCAAGAATGCCCATGAGGAAACAGTGGATTGCCATTGGGGCTAGAAGATGCCAAGCCTTGCAGATGCAGGGTGGGCCAACACTGCTCTCGCAGATGCCGAGAATGAGTGTGGAGGAGTAACAAAGCTCCGTTGCAGCGGAGAGATGTCAACCCAATACTCGTAGTCGAGGTAAATCGAGCCAAGCACTACTCTTGTGAGCTACTGAGAATGGGTGTGATGGAACCAAGTAGAGGCCCAAGACTCCCGATGTATCCGGTAATTAGACCCCTCTTGATTTCCTAGAGTCTGCCACTTTGCTTCATGGGAATTGCAGGTTGTGTGGAGTAGCCTAGATGTTTATTGTTTTTTTGGCCTTGAGTTATTCTTCCGGTGTGTTAAGAGATTAATTTAAAGTTTCTCGGTTAAGTTAACCCCTCTCTTACACATGGGGAATCTCACCCGCTTGCGCTATTAGAATAAATTTAGGATTAAGTGCTCGAGTAGAGAAACTTACTTTTAGACAAAGGGTATCGTAGCTTTATACTGTATTGCACGGTAGCTCTCTTTTTTCTTTTTCTTTCCCCCCACCCTCCGTAGTCAGGGGAGCGTAAGGGCTCATCAGAGGCTCTTTTTCAGATAAACTGATTGTCAACATACCCGAGGGTACAGGGTAGAGGTGGATCTTTTGTGACATGGAGGAACAGCTGGTGGCCATAGGGGTGATGCGAGACCACAAAAGTCTACAATTGCACAGAAGGAGTAACTTTTTCCCGAGCGACCATGTGTCTTAGGCTTTTGAACTAATCTTGTGATAGGCCTTCTAATTCTTGAAGTTGTAATCCGATCAACACTACCACCGTGACAACACACTACAAAATATTAATAGCTGCACTTTCATTGCAGCTCTAGCTCCCTCATCAGGTGCATGGGATTTGTGCATACAGCGGTCCCCGCCATTACTATCCTAACAATAAAGCGGCCGGATTAACCCAGTGGCCAGTGGGAAGCCATGTCATCCAACTTGAAGTTGAGGTTGTTAAATTGTTTTTGGTGTTTCTAGAGTGGAGGAGGGGTTGAGAGGCCGTATTTAGCCGGCTGCCACGGTGGTGTTTCAAAAGGAGATCTGCTGCATCCTGGCTCGCCACTGGCTTTGCTACAGTGCACACTCCGGCGGTGCTCCCTAGATGTACTGCCAGACAGAGGGCGGTTATTTTTCGTTAGAGTGGCATAGGTTAGGTTTGTTCGCAATGAAGAATATTAGGTCGAACATACGAGTACCCGGGAATATGTTTTCGCGTAGCGAATGTTGGCTAACCTGCCGAGTAATTCCCGCCTTCGACAAAAACATATTCCCAGGCACTTTCACAGCAGCTTGTTACGTTTAAATATACTTATTGAGCATAGTAGTCCACAATTATGTTAGTTTCATACCGTAGATAGTGTGCCATTATCGGGCGGGTTGATTGGCCCAGGTCTTCATCCCCGGCACTTCAAAATGGCGATTGCCCCCCGCTTTTCTTCACCCTCCAAGGAATTACCTGAACACACTCCACCGGACAAAATTACTCAAGAACCCATTCTCTACAACCTTCAAAACAGGGAAAAATTCAAAATGTCGCAACCTCCCACGGCCGACAATATCAACAACTCTTTTAATAATTCCAATTCTTTTAATAATGTGTGGAATAACTGCACGGTTGTAGACGAGAAATCCGAAATTTTGGCCTGGCTATCTCCACTCGAACCCCGGATACGACACCACGACATCCAAAGCCGGAGGATCGACAAAGTGGGAGACTGGCTCATACAGACTGAGGAATATCGGAATTGGTTTGATGGCATCGGTGGGGGCAGTTCTGCAGGTTCAGCCTTGTTTTGCTACGGAGCTCCAGGAGTCGGCAAAACATTCATTAGGTAAGAGAAAAGATACTCGAGGAGAGAAAGGTATTGCTAATAAGCTGCGATTTCAGCTCTGTTGTGATAGATACGCTATGCGAGGAGTCGGTGGAAGGAAAAGCCGCCGTCGCGTGCTTCTATTTCGACTTCGCTGCTCAGGAGCAATCACCGGCTGCGGTTCTGGGTTCCGTGCTGAAACAGGTTGTTTGTGGACTCGATGAAGTTCCGGAAAGAATAGTCAAAGCGTTCCGAGACAGAGGGAAGGCCATCGGTGGCCAGATGCTAGCGCTTTCAAAAATTGTGGAGCTCCTGCAGGATATCTCGTCCTCACGACCCACATTTATATGCATTGACGCCCTGGACGAGTGTCCGCCAGAACATCGAATAAAGCTTCTCAATTCATTCAATCAAATTCTCCAGAAGTCCCGCGGCGCTCGGATATTTATGACCGGGAGACCGCATATCCGGGATGAGGTTGAGAAGCATCTTGGGGGAAGGGCAGCGACTAGATCCATAACTCCTACCAAGAATGATATCATCACATTCCTCCGAGCTAAACTAAAAGAGGATACCATGCCGGATGCGATGGATGAGAGTTTAGAGCAGGAAATCATTCAGAATATTCCAGGGACAGTTTCAGAAATGTAAGAAAGAACGGAAACAACTAAAAATACTTGATGCCATGCGCTGAACGATTCCGAATCTAGATTCCTGCTTGTCTTCTTAAGCATTCAAACGATCCTACAAGAGACCACCATATATTCACGGAGGCAAAGGCTTGGAGCAATGAAGAATGGTTTAGACTTGGAGGGCGCGTACGGGACAACGCTACGAAGGATAAAGGCTCAGGGTGGGGAGAAAGCAAGACTCGGGATGGCAGTTCTCATGTGGATATCCCATTCAAGGCGGCCACTGCATGTGGACGAACTATGTCACGCCATCGCGATCCGGATAGGGTCAATTGATCTCAATAGCGACGGTATTCCTGCGATATCTATCGTGCTAAGCTGCTGCCAAGGACTTGTCACTATGGGAAAGGGTGGCTCGACTGTTAGGTTTATTCATTTTACCCTCCAAGAGTATCTTTGCGCAGGTCCCGACCTCTTTGATCGAGCTCACGCGACGATGGCCGAAACCTGCTTGACATATCTCAACTTCCAGCACATCAAGGGTCATTCAGCCGGTCCACCCCTTGACCTACGAGGCACACCCTTCCTTGAATACTCTTCACTATATTGGGGAACCCACATGCGAATGGATCTATCAGATCGCGCAAAAACATTTGCGCTCCAGCTTCTTGACCAGTTCGATGGTCACATATCTGCCAAATCCCTTTGGCAGTCGATCAATGGGGGACTACCCTGGTACCGTCACCCCGGCGATGAGCCGTTTTCTGCATTGCACTGTATCTCGTACTTCGGCATCGCTGAAGTTGCGGCTATCTTGATAAAGATGAACCGATGGGATGTGAGCCAGAAAGATGGAGCGGGTATGACGCCACTCATATGGGCAGCAAGGCATGGGCACGAAGAGGTAGTAAAGTTGCTCTTGCGAAATAGACATATCCAACCTGATCAGCAGGAAGAGAATTCTGGCCGAACGGCGCTTTCATGGGCTGCTGGAGGTGGGCATGAGGGAACAGTGAGGTTATTTCTGGGACCGCAATTTGTCAATCCAGGGAGCATAGGTCGCGAGTGGGGGAAGGCCGCGCGAGTACTGAATGACCTATTTGGCGGGAGATATGTCAACCCCAACAGCTCATGTCAATTCGGCCGAACACCGCTCTGGTGGGCGGTTGAGAATGGCTGTGAGGGAATAGTGAAGCTACTGTTGGAGCGGAAAGATGTCAACCCCGACATCCCAGACAAGACGTATGGCCGAACACCACTCTTGGGGGCTGTCCAGAATGGTGATGAGGGAATAGTGAAGCTACTGTTGGAGCGGAAAGCTGTCAACCCCGACATCCCAGACAAGACGTATGGCCGAACACCACTCTTGGGGGCTGTCCAGAATGGTGATGAGGGAATAGTGAAGCTACTGTTAGGCCGGGAAGATATCAACCCCAACATCCCAGACAATAAGTATTGCCAAACACCGCTCTGGTGGGCTGTTGAGAATGGCCGTGAGGGAATAGTGAAGCTACTGTTGGAGCGGAAAGCTGTCAACCCCGACATCCCAGACAAGACGTATGGCCGAACACCACTCTTGGGGGCTGTCCAGAATGGTGATGAGGGAATAGTGAAGCTACTGTTAGGCCGGGAAGATATCAACCCCAACATCCCAGACAAAAAGTATTGCCAAACGCCGCTCTGGTGGGCTGTTGAGAATGGCCGTGAGGGAATAGTGAAGCTACTGTTAGGCCGGGAAGATATCAACCCCAACATCCCAGACAAAAAGTATTGCCAAACGCCGCTCTGGTGGGCTGTTGAGAATGGCCGTGAGGGAACAGTGAAGCTACTATTGGAGCGGAAAGACGTCAACCCGAACAGCTCATATCAATCCGGCCAAGCACCGCCCTCGTTGGCTCCCGGGGGGAGCCATGAGGGAATGGCGGGGCTACTGTTAGGCCGGAGGGATGTCAACCCCAACACCCCAGACAAAAAGTATTGCCAAACACCGCTCTTGTGGGCCGCCATGAAAGGTCATGAGGGAATAGTGAAGTTACTGTTAGAGCGGAAAGATGTCAACCCCGACATCCCAGACAAGGCGTTTGGCCTAACACCGCTCTCGTGGGCCGCCCAGAATGGCCACGAGGGAGTAGTTAAGCTACTATTGGGGCGGAAAAATGTCAACCTCAACATCCCAGACACAAAATATGGCTGGACACCGCTCTCGTCGGCCGCCATGAATGGCCATGAGGGAATAGTGAAGCTACTGTTGGAGCTGAAAGATGTCAACCCCAACATCCCAGACACGTATGGCTGGACACCGCTCTCGTCGGCCGCCATGAATGGCCATGAGGGAATAGTGAAGCTACTGTTGGAGCGGAAAGATGTCAACCCCAACATCCCAGACACGTATGGCCAAACAGCGCTCACGCTCGCCATCTGCAGCAGGCGCGATGCTGTCGTAGAGCTGCTACAGGCCCCACGCTCCCAACCTATCCCGTAATTACGCCCCCGCCTTCTTTCCATAGAGTTTATCATCTTATATCATGGAAATCGTCGCTTGTTTACAGCTCTTATCACATCAATTATCTTTCCGGGGTGTGGGCTTAGACTTTTATTTCGTTTTTTATTTTCAGTTTTTATCTCGGAGTTTTAGAGTTAAGTTAGAAGTTCCTTTGTTCAGTTAACTTTCCCCCACTCCCAGGCAATCCCACTTTTCTTCTCAATTTCAGAATGGATTCACGTTTTAGTAGAGTATCTGTCTCGTGATTTATTTTTGGATAGAGGGTGTCCTATTCTTGTAAAGTATTGTGTGATAGCTCTTTTTTCATATCTTTTTTCCATCTTCTTTTATTAGAATGTAGTTGAGTGTAATAGATTCAGGGCCGGACTTGTTGGAATTTTTCGTTCTTCCGATAGTCTATTTATCTACATACTCGGCCGTGCATGGAATAGATTAAATAGGTTGTCGCGTGAGGTCTAGGGGGCGGTCGCGGTGCGAAACTGTGGAAGGCGGTCTCTAATGGGACGGTGGGATTGCAGAGAAAAACTTCTTTCCAGAGCGACCTCGTGTCCTATATTTCCAAACTACGGTACCGGCATACGTATTATAATAGGAAAAGCCTAGTAATTTCTGAATCTAAGATTTTCACATGCTACAACTAGGAGACCTTAGAAACACGGCCAACAGAAATAGCAGATGAGAAAATGCCACATATTGGGCCGAGGGCAGGGATTACAGAGGTGTTCGTCCGATAGGATCCACCTTGTACAAAAGCCTGCTTATGTCATTAGTGTCCACAGCCAGACGGCGGGAGCGAAGATCACAAAATACCAGTATCTGTTCAAAGGTTATGGACAGCTTTTCTACAGGAGAGATGAGTTGACTAGAAAATAGATCTGAGGGTTGGCTCCGGAGTCGACAATCAAGAACCAGAAGAGGAAGATAATGATGAATTTTAGACGAAGAAGGCCTAGATTGACTCACCTTTATCTATCTTCCTAGCATCCGGTTCGATAATCTAAGATCTTGTCGCATCTTAGAACTTCTAAAGCCTGTCTAAGAAAGACTTCGTGAAATAAGACCCCCGTCTACCCCCGAAATGGAGCTCCCTCCTCCAACCGAGGCCAGAATCCCACAATCCCTTCCCTTCAGACCACTGTAATCTTTGTCAACGGGAATCGCCATTTCGCGGAGACTTTTCCCAACCACCCTTTAACAGACCCCGGTGCAGGTCCCCAATCATGTGCTAGTAGTAATTACGATGGTCCCGAATCTCCGATTATCTAAACTCAACACTGAAACAATGATTTCGGGCTAGGAGAGTAGTCGGTCGTGGGTCGGAAATATTCACCATTCTGAGGTGAACGGAAGAGGGAAGAGAAAGGGAACACCAGCTGTAGAGCAAACTCAGAACCCATAAGTGGGTAAATCGCCGCTCGCACCCCCGGTACTGTGAAGGTGCCGTCAATAAAGAGAGAAGAAAACAGAATGTAAAAGTCACCGGTAATCGATGAAAAGGTTTAACGAGTCGAGTTTTCTATGCACATGTTTCTCGTCCGCCCCCGTTGCCCCCCTTGGCGTCTTATAAAAATTCACGACTTTCTCGCACCATTAGTACTCCAGAGCTAGCTACCGCAACAACACCTTATCCCCCCATTATCCATCTAGCTAAGGCTATAACCATCTCTCCTCTATAGAATATATATAAAAAACATTTAAGTAAACCGCTTAGCCCATTTTCTTCCCTCACAGCACGTGGAGATTTTTAGGGTTGCATAAATTCATCACCTGAATCGCATTTATGCTACCATAGTACGATATATTCGGGGATGGGTACAGAGATTCAAAGCCCGGCTGGGTACTATCCCCCGGACATATGAGACTGCCACAAAAAGCCTCTGATGTATTTGTATCTAGGGCTAAGCTTAGTATGGCTAGCAGGCATCATAGTCAATTGCCTCAGGCGGTAGAAGCCAGAGTCTCCAAAAGCTGACATTGTAATAATGTTCAGTCGCGGGTCTACTAGCTATTTAGGTTTGGTCCTGGGCACCACCTAAAGTGCATGAGACTTTTTTTCAGCTCTCTCATGCGTTCAAGAGATAAGTTGCCTAAAATCTATTTAAAGAACCCATTGTAAAAAAGGAGATTTCTCATGACCTCCCTCCCCAGTACGGGACTCACCAAACTAAGCGAGTGACCCATCACTTTCAGTATGATATGTAGATCTTTGATTCCAGAATTATTAATCGAGTGATGCTCTATGATGCCGCCACTGTGCTGGGTGTTCCGTGATCGTGCTCTCCGACTGGTCAGGTATTCGGCTACTAGATAATAACGCTATCTTGGCGCCAACTCGTTTTTTCTCTCGGCACTTTACAAATTTATGAGTCGTCCACTGTCCTTCCATGTTCCGCCGCGCTTAGAGCCCACCGCGATCGCACTTTTGTTCTTTCCTCCCTTTGTGCTTTCTTTAGGCCCAAGAAATCCTGCCAAACATTGCTCTTGTGGACTGCCGAGGACGAACATGGTAAAATCGCTCAGGAACTGAGGGCCCGACATTCTTAGTGTATCCAGTACTTGGCACCCCCCAATCTTCCGTGGTCTGCCATCTTGTCCCACCGGAATCATAGTTTATTGCTACAGCCGTATTCGCAAAATTCCCACACCCTTCTGAGTGCCACTAACCATTGGAAACGCTTCGCTAACCCTCTCCTTCTATTATTTAGTAGAACGAATTGTGATGAGAACTTACAATGTCCCTAGAGGCATATCAAAAAGAGAGTTATTGAAAAGACTCTAGCTGGTCTACTGTTGTGAATAGGTATTCCTCTTCAAGTACAAGGAAGAGTATGAGAACTCCACGAACGGGGGCGCACTGGCACAGTACTAGATGAACGAGTTTTGTGCAGGGTGGTCTAGGATCTTTAATTGTTTTTAGCCTTCAGTTTTCTCGCGTGTTAGGGATCAAGTTAAAATTTTCTCGAATAAGTTAACACCTCGCTTACTCCGAGGAAATTTCATCCTTTTGCACAATAGTAAATAGATTTAGGTTTAGGTATGATACTCGAGTACCGTATTAACTCGAATAAGAGAGAGGTGTGCTATGTAGTCAGGAATTCCCTTCCTTGGGAAAGAGGCGAAAATCACAGCAAAACGGGAGAGGTGAAAAAGCAGAAAAATTCCAGACCTCACCAGAGGGGGCAACTCCAACGACGTAGCACACCGCTCTCTTATTCGAGTTAATACGGTAGAGCATACACCTTGAGACCTACTTTTGGGCAACGGGTGTCATAGTCTTGTATGATATGATATGATACTCGAGTACAGTACAGTGGGGCTCTTTTTTTTTTCCCTCCCCTCCTCCATGAACAGAGCGGAATATCAGGGCTCATTAGAACATGGTCAACATGCATACTCGTAAGCTAGAAGAGATTGATATTTCGTAATGTGGAGGCACATAGAACGACCATGTCTCCGATCTTTTTGAATTATTCCTGTGATATGCCACCCACCGATAGATCTTGAAGCTTTCCAGGAGGATTTGTTTGACACTGCGGAAGCCAGCACCGTACGTGATCTTGATGTTCATACGGGTACTCTCTTCACAGCCACACTCCTCTGTGAGCCGCTTGAAGCTTGCACATACATCATTCAACAATAATGTCGGTTACACAGATAATGTGCCACCACCGGGTGAATCGATTGGACCAGGCTCTCATCCACGACGCCTCAAAATGGCGATTTCTCCTCGACAAAATTACTCAAGAGCCCATCCTCTTTAACCCTCGAAACACCCAGGAATACAAAATGTCTCAACATCAACGGCAATATCAACTGTTTTAATTCTAATTCTGTTAGCAATGTGTGGAATAACTGCACGATGGTTGGCGAGAAGTCCGAAATTTTGGCATGGATATCTCCACTCGAACCCCAGATACGACACCACGACATCCAAACCCGCAGGATCGACAAGGTGGGGGACTGGCCCATACAGACTGAGGAATATCGGAATTGGTTTGGTGGTATCAGTGGGGGTAACTCTGCTTGTTCAGCCTTGTTTTGCTACGGAGGTCCAGGGGTCGGCAAAACATACATTAGGTAAGAGAAAAGATACCCGAGGGGAGAGAAATTGCTAATGATGTATTGTTAGCTCGCTGGTGACAGATACGTTATGCAAGGAGGCCGTAGCAGGAAACGCTGCTATCGCCTGCTTCTACTTCGACTTCGCCACTCAGGAGCAATCCCCAGCTGCGATTCTGGGTTCCGTGCTAAAACAGGTTGTTCATGGAGTCGACGAAGTTCCGGAAAGAATAGTCAAAGCCTTCTGAGACCGAGAGAAGACTATCGGTGGCCAGATGCTAGCTCTTTCTGAATTGTGGAGTTCTTACAGGATCTCTCGTCCTCACGATCCACATTTATATGCATTGACACCCTGGACGAGTGTCCGCCAGGATATCGAATAAAGCTTCTCGATTCACTCAAAATTCTCCAGAAATCCCCCGGCGCTCGGCTATTGATGACCGGGAGGCCACATATCCCGAGTGAGGTCGAGAAGTATCTTGGGGGAAGGGCAGCGACTAGATCTATAACCCACCAAGAATGATATCATCACATTCCTCCGAGCGAAACTGAAAGAAGACACGATTCCGGGCGCGATGGACGAGAGTTTAGAGAAGGAAATCATTCAGAATATTCCCGAAGCAGTTTCGGAAATGTAAGAACGGAAGCTACTAAAAATACCTGATGTCATGTGCTGAACGATTCTGAATCTAGATTCCTTCTTGTCTTCTTAAGCATTGAGACCATCCTACAAGAGACCACCATATATTCACGGAGGCAAAGGATTGGAGCAATGAATAATGGCTTAGACTTGGAGGGCGCGTACGGGACAACGCTACGAAGGATAAAGGCTCAGGGTGGGGAGAAAGCAAGACTCGGGATGGCCGTTCTGATGTGGATCTCCCATTCGAGGCGACCACTGCAGGTGGACGAACTATGTCACGCCATCGCGATCCGGATAGGGTCAATTGATCTCAATAGCGATGGTATTCCTGCGATATCTACCATGCTAAGCTGCTGTCAAGGACTTGTAACCATGGAAAAGTGTGGCTCGACAGTTAGGTTGATTCATTTTACCCTCCAAGAGTATCTTTGCACAGGTCCCGACCTCTTTGATCGAGCTCACTCGATGATGGCCGAAGCCTGTTTGACGTTTCTCAACTTCCAGCACATCAAGGATCTTCCAGCTAGCCCACACCCTCACCAACGAGACACACCCTTCCTTGAATATTCTTCATTGTATTGGGGAACCCACATGCGAATTGAGCTATCAGATCGTGCAAAAACATTTACGCTCCAACTCCTTGACCAGTTCGATAGTCACATATCTACCAAATTCCTTTGGGAGACGACGAATAGGGAATTGTCCAGCCAAGAGTTTCTCTGGCGGCCCATTCCTAATAGCAAGGGTTTTTCTCCACTGCACTGTATCTCGTACTTCGGCATCGCTGGAGTTGCGCGTATCTTGATAAAGACGAACCGATGGGATGTGAACCAAAAAGATGGAGCAGGTAGGACGCCACTCATATGGGCTGCAATACAGGGACATGGAGAGGTAGTAAGGTTGCTCTTGCAAAATAAATATATCCAACCTGATCAGCACGACACAATTTCTGGTCGAACAGGGCTTTCATGGGCTGCTCGCAATGGGCATGAGGGAGTAGTGAGGTTATTTCTGGGGCCGCAATTTGTCAATCCAGAGAGCATAGGTCGCAAGCGGGGGAGGGTGGCGCGAGTAGTGGATACCCTCTTTGGAGGGAGATATGTCAACCCCAATAGCATGTCTAACTGCGACGAAACACCACTACTATGGGCGACCGAGAATGGCCATGAGGGAGTAGTGAAGCTACTATTGGGGCGGAAAGATGTCAACCCCAACATCCCAGACACGACGTATGGCCAAACGCCGCTCTCGTGGGCTGCCGAGAATGGCCATGAGGGAATAGCGAAGCTACTGTTGGAGCGGAAAGACGTCAACCCCAACACCCCAGACACAATCCATGGCCGAACACCACTCTTGTGGGCCGCTAGGAATGGCCATGATGGAATAGTGAAGCTACTATTGGGGCGGGAAGACGTCAACACCGACATCCTGGACGTGTATGGCCAAACACCGCTCTCCTGGGCTGCCAGGAATGGCCACCAGGGAATAGTGAAGCTACTATTGGGACGGAAAGACGTCAACCCCGACATCCTAGACGTGTATGGCTGAACACCGCTCTCGTGGGTTGCCGAGACAGGCCACGATGGAATAGTGAAGCTACTATTAGGACGGAAAGATGTCAACCCCGACATCCCAGACACTATATCCGGCAGGGGGCCGCTCTCGTGGGCTGCCGCGAGAGGCCATGAGGGAATAGTGAGGCCGGAAAGATGTCAACCCCAACAGTTCAAGTAAATCTGGCCAAACACCGCTCATGCCTGCCGCTGAGAACAGGCACCATACAGTCGTAGAGCTATTGCAGACTCAACACTCCCGAAGGATCCAGTAACAGCGCCCCCGCCTAGTTCCCTTGAGTTTGTCATCTTGTCTCATAGAAATCGTCGCCTGTTTACAGCTATTGTCACATTAATGAGCCTTTGGAGTGTGGTCTTAGATTGTGATTTGTTTTTTATTTCCGGTTCCCCCCCCCCGGAGTTTTACTGGTTAAGTTAGAAGTTTCTTTGTCAAGTTAACTTCCCTCCCACTCCCAGTCAATCAAACTTTTCTTCTCAATTCCAGAATGGATTCCCGTTTCGGTAGAGCATCTGTCTCGGGATTTCTTTTTGGGTAGAGGGTGTCTTAGTTTTGTAAAGTATCGTACGATAACTCTTTTTTCATTTTTTTCCATCTTTTTCTATTAGAATGTAGTTGAGTGCAATAGATTTAGGGCCGCACTTGTTGGAGCTTTTCTTTCTTCCGATGGTCTATTAATCTATATACCCAGCCGTGCATGAAATAGAACAAATAGTTTGTCGCGTGAGGTCTAGGCGGTGGCAGTGGATGTGCGAGACTGATGAAGGTGGCTTCCAGCAGGACGGTGCGATTTCAGAGAAAAACTTCTTTCCAGAGCGACCTCGCGTCCTATATTTCTAAACTACCGGTATACGTATTATAATACGAGATGCCTAGTAACTCTTGAATCTACGATTTTAACATGCCACAAATAAGAAACATTAGAAACACAGCCAACAGAAACGGTAGATAAGAAAATACAACACATTAGGCCGAAGGCAGGCATCGAAGAGGTTTTCGTCCTATAGGATCCACCTTGTACAAGAGTCCCCTCATGTCATTAGTGCTCACTGCCGGCTGGCGGGAGCCAAGACCACAACATACATGTATCTGTTCAAGGGCTGGGGACAGTTTTTCTACAGGAGAGATAAGCTTATTAGAGGGACAGAGTTGAGGGTTAGCTCAGCAGTCGACAATCAAGATCCACAAAAGGAAGACCGTGATGAATTTTAGACGGAGAACGCCTAGCTTGGCTCACCTTTATTGATCTTCCTAGCGCCCGGTTCGTTAATCTAAGATCTTGTGGTATATTAGAACTTCTACAGCCAGTCTAAGAAAGACATTGTGAAATAAGACTTCTCGGATTTTCCAAACTCAATACCAAAAGAAGCTTTCTCCTCTTCTTTTTTTTTAACTCGTCGAAGGGATATTGCGGATACGCCAGGCAGCCTAAATTTTTTAGAAAACACTGTTTTCCTTAGCTAAGCATGCAGTGCGCCATTAAGGAAACGGCATTTTTCCTTTATTCCGAGGATTGCCAAACAAGCCCCTAACCAACTACAGTGGATGCACGCTATTTGCTTATCTCCTCGTTTTGCAAGTAATCCAACATTCAGGTACCCAGGTAGAAAATAGAAAACTGGTAGCACTTCTGACCCACGATCTCGCTCAGTGCATTGTGCCAAACTTTTGAGGCGTCGCAGATTGAATAACTCGAATTAGCGCATAGGGGCCAGTCACGAGTGCCCCTTTGCCTAGCACCGAAAGTTTGTCGTCATAGGATGTCACTCGTCTTCTGGGTGCAAAGCACCTATTGTAAATAGCCCAATAGTCAAGCTCTATACCGAAGGCTTAGGGAACGACAAAAACCATAGTGAGTTTCATTCTATCTAAGGGACTGGAGTGCCGGCTATTTATGCTGCGCAACAGGAATACATGTCCACAGTAGACAACACTTCCTACTTCCTACTAGTCTCACTTTAATGCTGTTAGAGTATAAGCTGAACTCATTTGCTTTGGATCTTTCATTTCATTCACTACTCAATCGGTTAATCATAGATGTAATTATATGCCCATCATATTGCTTTCATCTTCTTTTTGTTACCTTGGATTTCTTTTCGTACTCAAGAACGTAAAGAGTGCATATCCCAAAGTATAATTTCAACAGCACCAGAAAGGGTCGCCCGAAGTGATAAGTATTTCCCGGAGGTGTCATACGAAGTTAGCAATGGGCGACTAGAAATACCGCCAAAAGGGCCGTATCCACTATTTTCTGTGACCCCTTGTATCATACTCTAACCAAGGGATAAAATTAAGGAAACAAATCCTTAGCTAGCCTAACTACGGCGAAAACTAGAAATATGGGTTTCCTGTACAAACACCCAAAGCGCAAGGTGAGAGGAGGGCACTATCGTCATGACCCATGTGCAAGGTTGCCCGGGACCGGGCTAATCCTCTACCACACTATAAGTGGGACAAGGCATGCTCTTTCTAGGGACTTGCATGTTCTCAACGAACATCCAGTAATAGGTCGGGGTTTTTTCCCCTATAACTACGTTCCCCTGTAAGTCCCAAAGAAAAAGAGTATGTGGATGAGGAAACGCCGTGTGGAGTACCGGGAAGAGAGGATATGGAGGGCTCCATGTCTTTGGGTCGGGGTGGGATTCGGGGGTGTGCATCGTAGGAGGAGAGTTTTGGTAGTATTTGGGATTTTGTGTTGAAGGAGGCCGGTAAGGTGTTTCCCTGGCGTTGGTTGAGAGGAGTTTGTGAAGTTGCCCCAGATCACCCAAGGGTAGTGATGCGACTTGGAGTTGGATGGCGACTTGCAAGTTTAATAGAAAATAGTAATATAAATCATTTATGCAATGCATCTGCTCTTGCGGGGCTAGCAGATACTGCATAGTCCATCTCTTACCCGTGCTGTATAGACTTCTATAGACATTCGCCCATCGTTTTTGTGCGGGATTCTAAGGATTTGGCATCGAGGATAAGCACCATTGCCCCATCATTGAAAATAAAATCCTGGCGACTTCCGCCAGAAAGATGAAATCGTGAATAGGGAGCAAATTTGTTGCATAGAGTACTGGCAGGGAGAAGCCAGGAGACACGGAAAAAAGTCAATCCATACCGATAGTTACACGAGTATCACCTATGCACATATTTTCTTGGCATGGATAACAATCGTTTCTTGTGAAACGCCAGAGCCTCATCACTACGCAGTCCTTCAGCTCGTGAGAACCTTATTGAACTTACACCAGTGCATTATCCACCGAAAGCATTCCCGACACAGACGATAGAATGGCATGTAATTCGTTACGGAGCATCGAGATCACCGATAATATCAACTCTTTCAACTCTCTCAGCACCAATATCGTCAATATCACCACTGGAACAGATGACGAGAAGCGGCAGATTCTAGAGTGGTTATCACCACTCGAACCTCACCAGCGGCACCACGGCGTGCGAACCGACCGAATCGATGGCGTGGGAAATTGGTTTCTGGAGACCAACGAGTTTCGAAAATGGAGTGGCGCAAGCGGGGGTGATGGCTACGGTTCGCAGGTGTTTTTCTGTTACGGGGATCCAGGGGTGGGGAAGACTTATCTGAGGTAAGAGCGTCCCTCCTCGGAAATTTATGAAACAAATGTCACTAACAACAGACAAATATTAGCTCCCTAGTAATTGATCACCTCTGCGATCAAGCCGATAGGAGAGATATTGCTGTGGTGGGGCTATATTGCGATTTCCTCTCCCAACACGAACAGTCAACTACAAACATGTTAGGAGCCATTCTCAAGCAGCTTATCAGCAGAGGGGAAATTCCGGAACGCGTGCGGCAGGTGTTTAAAATGGCGAGAAAGGAGTTTGGCGGTCGGCGTCTGCGGCTTCCTAATCTATTAGAGTTAGTGAAAACGGCTATTGCGTCGCTCCCGCAAGTATTTATCTGTATCGACGCTTTGGATGAAGCGCTTCCAAAGCATAGGTTAGATCTTCTTCGGTCTCTGCAAGGCATCGTTCAAGGTTCGCCAAACACACGAGTGTTCCTAACCGGAAGGGCCATGGTGTCACAAGAAATAAAGGAACATTTCACCGGGGCGGCTGTAGTATCTATAAGTCCTACTAAAGAGGACATCGAAACATTTCTGGTCATGAAGTTGGAGAGTGACAGCGAACCGGACGCGATGGACGATGGTTTGCGTGCTGATATTATGAGGGTAATCCCGGACAAAATCTCGGAAATGCGAGTAGGAAAATCATGTGCTTTCCCAATCAAATCCCGGCCACTCACTAACTATATTGTATAGATTCGTCCTGGTTTCCCTCAACATGGACGCCATTATGGGGGAGGTTACAATCCATCAGAGGAGGAAGATGCTCCATGCGATGACAAAAGGAGAGAGTCTGGGGGATGCGTACACAGCAACTTTAGCACGAATGAAGGCGCAGACGGGGGGCAAATCAAGACTTGCCATGCAGGCCTTGATGTGGGTATTGTATTCGGAGCGGCCGTTACATGTCTCCGAGTTATGCCACGCGCTGGGGGTAGAGAGTGGATCTCCGGACTCGAATACTGAGAACATTCCTCGTATAGAAACAGTCTTACGATGCTCGCTAGGGCTTCTCACAGTCGAGATGTCCTCTTCCACGATCCGTCCTGTTCACTACACCCTACAAGAGTACCTCTCGGATAACCCCATCCTACCCCATAGCCCGCACTCTACGATCGCCGAGGTTTGCCTCACCTACCTCAACTTCCAGTGCATAAAGGATCTTTCGCCTACTCTATCTTCGGCCCCACCTACAACTCCCCTTCTCGACTACGCTTCCCTCCACTGGGGAGCACACGCCAGAAGGGAAACTACCGAGAGTATGATACCACTTGCGCTCACACTGCTAGATGGATTTGATAGGCATCTCTCATCAAATCTACTCTTGCTGCACGTAGGGTATTGGCGGGGACAGCCCTGGTATAACAAACCTAGCCCTGGGGGATTTACAGGGCTCCACGGTGCAGCATTCCTCGGGCTTGTGGATATAACAATTGCTTTATTGAAGATCAAGGAATGGGACCTCAATGCAACGAACCCCGAGGGTGATACCGCGCTTATGTTAGCTGCTATGAATGGGCATGAGGGAGTTGTGAAGGTTCTATTGGAAAGGGCTGACACCAATCCAGAAAAGGCAGACTATTGGGGCCGGAGACCTCTCTCCCGGGCTGCTAGTAACGGGCATGAGGGGGTTGTGAAGATGCTATTAGAACGGGCTGATGTTAATCCCGAAACGGCGGACTATTGGGGCCGATGTCCACTCTCGCTGGCTGCCGAGAATGGACACGAAAAAGTTGTAAAGATGCTACTGGAGCAGGAAGTCGTTGACCCCGATACAGTAGACACCAAATACGGCCAAACGCCCCTCTCGTTCGCTGCTGAGAGGGGGTATGAGAAAGTTGTAGCGGCACTATTAGAGCGGAACGATGTCAACCCGGAACTCGCTGATAAGAATGGTAGAACACCACTTTCTTGGGCTACCCAGAATGGGCACGCGAAAGTTGTAAGGTTGCTGCTCGAACGGAGGGGTCCATTCCTAAACCCACAGGTCGATGGATCAACCGACCTGATCTCAAATGAGACTTCCGAGCTACCCGAACCTCCTCTTAAAAGGATCCGCCGGTCTTGATATCCACGCCCAAAACTTGATATTTCTCCTGCTCATAGTGGACCTCCTTAATTAATTGGTGACATTTCTCACTTTATTTTCTCTGCCCGAGTATACCACCCTGTACTTTCATTTGTCACCTGGCCTCCTCCTCCTTATTCCCTATCCGCCAACCAATTCTCCACCACCGCGCAGATGGTCACTCTCACAATGAGCTACCCATTCGATATATAGCCCCGGATATAAGAACTCACATAAATAAGTGTTAGCGCTCGCGAAAAAATGTGGTTGGCTTCCACCCCGCAGCGATAGTTTCCCAAGCATTGTCCATAACTTTTGTTTATATACCCACCCCCATAATTCCCTTCACCCCCACTCTCCCATCAAGCTGTAGTGTAACCTTTGTCCTAATCTTATAGACTAATAGCTCCTTCCTCAATTTATACACTTCTTTCCTCAAAATTTCCATCGCACTGTATCATAGGTCATAAACACTCTTGTTGCTGATACACTCTCAGCTTTTCCACCACCACCACCACCACCAGCAGCCACGTGTTTTGTATCTCTACTACTCCTATGTCGTTGCATTCAGCATTGAAATATGTCCACCAGGGCTGGAAACTCTTAAACCCATCCCTACCCAACCCAACCAAAACTGACGTTACCCAGAAGCCCAACTTTTTGGTGCCTTGCCGAAGTTGACCACCATGGGATCTCCTAGAGTTAGAGAGAGCCCATTCTTTGCCTTCCAAGATCGACACCTATGTACTTAGGCTTACTCAACTACCTAGGTTAACCTCCGGTCAAGCAGCGTCTGGCAAGCTCCAGGTTACCGACCAGCCCACCAGGACCTAAGCCCAACCCGCATTAGCCCAATAAACAAGTGACATAATCTCTAGGTTTTGATTGCGGCAGCTTTCCGATACCGGGAGGCTCAACGATTTAGAGCCTGTTTAACTACAACGGTTCCGTTCCGTTCTCCCAAACAAACGGCCCTTTTCCTTCCGTTTCAAACCGGAGAGAAGGTCGTTTTCGCAGCAGAAAAGGTCGCCGAACGGAACGGTCCCATTTTTGCCAAACAGACTCTTAGAAAGCCTAAGTTATCTTCGTTGATGAAAAGAAATAAAGTAGAAGTAAGCCAATATATCGTCCCCCCAAATTATAGCACTGCCTCACCGATCTCTTCTAAAGGTAGACCCATTGGAAAACCGAAAATTCCGGTCACCCACGGATCGTTTTCCATGAGCAGGATGTGTCCTGAAATCGGGTACGATCAATCCATTGAGTATTGGAAAATCGAGGGTTGAAGAATATCTTTGCCCATTATTTATGCAAGAATCTCAGGTCCCAATGGCATTACGCCTTCTATCGCAGGTTAGTAATGCTTTATAGTATTCTATCTCGAAAATAAGAATACATGGCAAGAACAAGAGTGTCTGCCAGAATTCTATTTTCCCCTGACCTGATATGGATAATAGATACATATCTTTCTGAAACGAGCAACTTGAATTAATCGCGAAAACCAGATCAGCCCTAAAATCACTATTACCATAGTTTCCTATTCAAGCCATGTTGTCCGAGGCAACTAGCGGAAAGTTTAATACCGGTACTGCAACAGAAGACTAAAATATGTACAGTACCATAACAACCCCAGGACACAACCAGATGAACACCAACATTCCTTGTGGACCTCCACAATCCTTCCTTCCTCCCTATCAAATTCAGGGCAGCAGGCTAGGCCCGGGACATCTTCTACCTAAACAAAATCTAGAATATGAATGAGCGGATGTTTCCGGGAAAAATAATGTCATCCTAAAAAGTCAAAACTATTGCAGGTATTCATTGCCGAGAACAAGGAAAAACATAAACACGGGTACTGCAATCGAGCGTGGTCGTAGAAGTAGTTGAGGTTACTTCTCTGTGCACCTATACCCCCATAGAGTAAGTCCCATCGGTGCTCCCATCCTGTTGTGAAAATTGGTAACATGGAATGTCACTCGACCAGCTGAGTCTTAGAAGGTGGAAGCACCAAACTAGGGGCGATAAAGATAAAACCAGCAGTAAATCACCAGAAACATTACACTATCTTCATCACCCTCGGTCACCCCTTGTACCCTACAATAGCGGAACAAAATATAAGCAGCAAAACCCAAGCCAAAGCGCAGCCCAGCTTAAACAGGAAACAAGTAGTCTCGAGAGCGACTCTTAATAAAAAAATTGTACAACCAACATCACGTACTCGCATAAAATATGAGACGTGGTTTACCACAGGGTCGACCTGCTGCTATAGTGTGAGTTCGATGCCGGTATCCTCATTCTGGCGACCGATAAGCTCGCAGTCAAGGTATTGTAACGAAGTCAAGGCTCCCGACACGAATTCCTATAAAATGTCTACGCAATGCCTTTGCTCTTGCGAGATTAGCAAATACCAGATAGCTTTCATCTCGTACTCTTTCTGTATGGATTTCTGTGAATATTACCCAATTTACTTTTGTATACAGTAGAGTTCTCCGAGAGTTTTGCATCGGGGGGTATGAAATATTCGCTACTTGGGCTGGGAAGATAGCGGTAGCGTCGTATACATGACAGCCGATTGGTTGCAATGGGGAAACCGGTTTGGTGGCTGTAAGCCTGGATGAATGGTCTCTCCGGTTTGAATAAATTTGTATTAGAGTGACAGCGCCCTACCCAGAAGTGAATGTTAGATTTTCCTGGAAGTGGGAACTCCCGGCAAATATTTTAGAGAGAAGAAAACTCCTTTCCCGTAAGAAGTATGTGTCATTGCCTGTTCCATGCTCTTCTCTGGCGTCGTTTGGGTTGCCGACTTCTGACCTCTGTCTTTGGTTTATGCACGGGGCGCTGTCACTCTATTGCAACTAGTATCATACAGTATTGTCGGACGGATAAATGGGCAATAGGGAAAACGGTGATAAACACCATGTAATGTTATGGTGGTTAGGTTTAGACAGAAAGCTTGGCAGGTAGCATAGATTCGGGAGAAAAAGGGGCTTGTCTGAAAACAACAAAGGCTAGAACAACAACGGCAATTCTCAAGGATAGTTTGATCTTTGAGTGTGGCTTTTCTTCGTGCCTATCTTCTGTTTTCTGAACAGCCTTTGATCAATCGAAAGCTTTTGCCAAACAGCCACCAAAGAACACCCCCACCGGAAGTGATCCGACACCGGATGTTGGACGCTGGCCTATTTGAGCAATCGTGATAGGAAAAGCCTCATGTTTGAGAATGGGTGCAATGCTCAGAATAGAGCAAAACTAGTACTGCTCAGCATGGCATGGTGAAAACTAGACTGTCCGTCTAGGCTTATTATATCTTCGACTGCTCAAATGGTGAATATTGTTCACAATTTTAAACACTGCCTAATGTCTCAGCAGTTTTGGGATATCACAACATATTTTCTTGGCATGGAGATCATTGGGTCTTGTGAAACGCCAGAACTTCATCGTCCTGCCGCGCTTCACCGACCGTATACCGCGCTTCTGCTCATGAGGAACCCTATCGAACTCTACGATACACCCACTATTCACCGAAAGCATCTTAGATATGGCATATAAGTCAATACAAGGCATCGAGATCACCGATGATATGAGCCCCTCCAATTCTCTCACCAAGGACGAGAAACCGCTGATTCTGAAGTGGTTATCACCACTCGAACCCAATCAGTGGCACCTGGTATGTGAACAACCGGGTCGATGGCGTGGGGAGTTGGTTTCTGGAAACCGACGAGCTTCGGAATTGGAGTGATGTGAGCGGGGGTGATGGCTACGCTCCGCCGGTATTGTGTTGCTTCCGGACACGGGGGTGGGGAAGAGGCAAGAACCTCCCTCTTCGGAAATAGGCGAAGTAAATGTCACTAAAAACAGGCAAACGTTAGCTCCCTAGTGGTTGATCGCCTCAGCGATCAACCCAGCAAAGATATCGCCGTGGTGGAACCGTATCGCGATTTCCTCACCCAACACGAACAAACCACTCCAAACATGCTAGGAGCTATTCTCAGGCAACTTGTCAGCAGAGGGGAAATTCCGGAACACGTGGAGTAGGCCTTTAAAACTGCAAGAAGGGAGTCTGGCTGTCCATGTCCGTGGCTTCCAGACCTGTTGGAATTGATCAAGACGACCACTGCATCGCCCCGCCGCAAGTATTTACAGTCACTGGACAGAAGTCTTGGTGAAAGCTTACTCAGCAAAGACTAAGCGAGAATTGTGCGACAACCCCCCACCAACGAAACCCCATATGATTCAGAATACTCCATATATTCTGGTTCCTTCACTACTAAAATAATATCTCATGCTTAATTCTTCACTTTTTTCCACCATTGCAATACCATTATCTGTCTTGTGCTAAATACCCGTTGGATGCACAGACTGTCTCCGCATTCCTCAATCACCAAGACCTATGTCTAGTGACTGTATAGTCACATATCAAAATAAACTGAACGTGCCAAGGTAGCAACGGGAAAAACTTTTACTAGTCTAACAACCAGTCCTAATAAGCGAGTTGGTTATCTAATTCCAATATTTACCAGGGGGCGTTCAGTTATTTTTGATCTGTAACTGTATCTATGCTGGAGAGTGACACTAAACCAGACCCATGGATGGCGGTTTGCGTGCTAATGTTATGAGGGCAATCCCAGGAAAAAAATCGGAAATGCGGGTAGGAAAATCAAGCGCTCCCCCTCGGGTCTGGGATATTTACTAACAATGTTTTGTTCAGATTCATCCCAGTTTCCCTCAGTAACTTATTAATGCCATTATGGGGGAGATTACAATGTGTTATATCAGGGGAGGAAGATGCTCCATGCGATGGCAAAATGTCAGAGCCTGGGGAATGCGTACACAGTAGCCCCTACACGAATGAAGGCCAGACGGGGTTAAATTAAGACTCGCCATACAAATTCTAATGTAGGTGTTTTATTCGGGGGACAGCTACGGAGCAGAAAAAGGGTCCCCGGACTCGAACACCGAGAACATTCCGGATATAGGAACAATCCTATGATGCTCGCTAGGGCTTCTCACGGTCGACATGCTCTTCAATGGTCCGCCTTGTCCATCATACCTTGCAGGAGTGCTCGGATACCAGGGCTGGTCCGCGAACACAGGGATGACAAAGCTAACGACGATATTGGGAATAGCGCACGCACTAAGGGGTGTGGGTTGAAAACCAGAAGAATTCCTCGAACGCTTTCTGCTTTACTATTGGTTGAACTATCTATTCACGGTTTCTATTGGATATTTGCCACTTTAGCTCATGCTCAGAATAAACCCTGGTGTTCGCGGACTAACCCTGGTATCCGAGTACCTCTCGGGTAGCCCCAGCCTATTCCACAGCCCTCACTCTACGATCGCCGAGGTTTGCCTAACCTACCTCAACTTCCCGTGCGTCAGGGATCTTTCGCTTACCCTGTCTTCGGCCCACCCACAACTCTCTTTCTCGACCACGCTTCTTACTGGGGAGTGCACGCCAGAAGGGAGACCACCGAAAATACGATCCACTTGCGCTAAGGCTATTGGATGGATCCGGTAGGCACCTATCGTCTAATCTACTCTTACTGCACTAGCGAAGGCATGACGCGTAAGAGAAATATAACCCTGAGGGACCCATGGGGCTTCACTGCACAGCATTCCTCGGGCTTGTGGATATAAAAGTTGCTTTATCGAAGATTAAGAAATGGGATTCTAATATAATGAACTCTGAAACTGATACAGCTCTTATGTTGGCTGCCACGAGTAGGCATGAGAGAGTCGTGAAGATTCTATCGGGAAGGATTGACGTTAATCCTGACATGGCAGATTCTTGGGGCCAGAGACCTCTCTCGGCAGCTGTCGGCAATAGACATACAGGGGTTGTTAAGATACCATTGGAACGCACTAGTGTCTATTCCGAACTGACAGATGATTCTGGCCGAACCCCACGGGGTACGAGGAAGTTGTGAAGATACTATTATAACAGAACTATGTCAATCCCAAAATCGAAGACGAGGACGGTATGACACCCCTTTCTTAGGCCATCTAGAATGGGCACAAGAGGCTTGCAAACTTGCCGCGCGAACGAGTCCACTCACTCCTTAATCTACATGTAGCTGGATCACCCGACCTGACCTCAAATGTGCCTTCCGAGCTACCCGGACCTCCTTCCAAAAGGACCACCACTCTTGCTGTTCACGATCCAAGCTCGGCATTTCCCCCCTCCTACTCCCGGTGGACCTCCCCAGCTTAGTAACGCGTTTCCCTACTTTCCCTTCCCTACCTTCTACTTCTATTTGTCATCTCGCCACCCTTATCTCCGTTGTTCCTTGTCTGCCAACGGGTGCTCCACTATTGTGCAGATGGCCATTCCAATAGACGCTAACCACTCGATTTACAACCCCGGACATAAGTACATACATGAGCGAGTGTTAGCGATCACGAACCAGCGTGGTTGGCTCCTATCATGTAGCGATTATTTCTAAGCATTGCCTATCTTAAGTCCACACCTCCGGCATTTATAATTCCCTTCACTCTTATTCTTCCATCGGGTTCCTATATAATGTCATCTTTATCCTAATCTTCTATTATAGATCAGCGTCTCTTCTCTTGATTTATAAACCTTTTTCTTTAAAATTATCGCTCACAATGTATCATAAACTACACACCCTTGTCGCAAATACACCCTCGCCCTCTTTCGTTTCCGGTGATGCGCTTTATATCTACTACTGGTATGATGCCCACCTATAACGTGAACCAACGACCGTCTCAAAATGCAATACCTCATACAAGCAGGGTATGGGGTATTTAATAGTGGAGTGCAGAGGATCGAGTTATGCTAGCATTAATTTTCGTTTTTTTCTCTTTTTAATGCCATGTGGATTACTTTAAATCATTGAAGCGACCTACTCCTTACCCTCGGCAGGCGTGCCTAACAAGTTTTCAGTTAGGCGATACTACCGTGGACATAGCTAGAGACAATTATACCGTGGGAACATATCAAGCAAATACGGTTTGGCTCAGCTGAGTACAGTACCGTATGAAACTCTCGCGAGTCGGAAGTACCGCATCACAGGTGCATGCAAGCAAATTCAATTAGAATAGATATACTTATCATAGCGCAATAAGATCGAATCCATTCATTGCACCTGATTCGTACAGTGCAGTTCCAATATTAATACCTATTTACCGGGCAAAAATTTGAACATAAAAGTAATCTAGAAAGATGTATTGTATCACTAGCACCATGCGACTTGAACCTCCCCACTCCAAAATCAATTATTAAATAGCTTATACCCTACTAACATGATGCATTAGATCTTGAAATACCCATCGGTCCACATTATAGATGGCGCGAAAGCATTATACGATTTAGTAATAGCTTCTAGTGTATCCGTCACTTTTTATCTCACAACTTAGCACAATACGAGATGATTACATGTCCTTGTTGAATATGGGCACCCGCGAGGCATTAGAATTAAGCGCTCCGCCAGAATCCAGAGTCAGATGACAACCGAATTGATCCTTTGAAGGACTCACTTCTTTCCTTGCTCACATACAATCACTCGGGAGCAGCGATATTATCAACTATTGAAATCTTGGTTGCGGAGGTAATGATCTACGCAGTGGTCTGAAACCGCTTAAGTGGAGATGAGAATCATGATTGATTGATGATAACTTGGTGGAAGGAAATACTTGAGGAAAGTTGTGTACAGGAAGGAAGGTGTGAAGCGAGGAGAAGGTGTGAGGGAAAGAAAAACAAGTGGGGTGAAAACTTTTTTGAGCTTGCGCGTCCTTTGACTAGAGCGTACGTATGCCTCTGCGGCCAGAGTGCGGGCATATCCCGCATCAAGTGCGGCCATCAAACTACCATTTCCAACATCAACGGTCATATATGCGAGCAGGTGAAGTCCGCGTGCGATCCTGCAGGTACAGAGCCACTGGCCGGGTCCCCTAGCCTGGAGAGAAGACAGGAAAACTGAGATTAAGGGAAACGAAGCATGTAACTAGCTGCGTTAGCATTCTGAAAATTAATGTAAAATGCTAACGCAGCTAGTTACATGCTTCGTTTCCCTTAATCTCAGTTTTCCTGTCTTCTCTCCAGGCTAGGGGACCCGGCCAGTGGCTCTGTACCTGCAGGATCGCAGCAAGGGCTGCATGTTCCTTGACTGAATGATCTACAGCCCCAACGACAATGGTGCCATCATGTCCATGAGCGCGTGTTGATAGTGCGTGGCAGAGGTGGCAAGTACAATTTGTCACATCCTTAACCCTGAGCCCGCTGGCGACCTTCTTGCCGGGGGCCGCGGTGTACTCTTTTGTTTCGTGAGCTCATTTAATGCATTTTGGGGGGGGGGGGGGGGGGGGGGGGGGGGGGGGGGGGGGGGGGGGGGGG
>Ga0307517_10001692_pt1 | contig 36444 bp, 31 predicted proteins | sample 23_EM_MG_FD_194515 | JGI IMG/M metagenome (GOLD analysis project Ga0307517, IMG submission 194515) | Populus trichocarpa ectomycorrhiza microbial communities from riparian zone in the Pacific Northwest, United States - 23_EM | ecosystem: Host-associated > Plants > Roots > Unclassified | place...
GCACCAGACGCAAGAGATGAAAGGCAAAGAGGGCTCAGGAGATCCGGAAGGACGGGAGGCAAAGAGCGGACTGGCTTCGTCCGGACGCGGGCTCGATACGTCCGGTGAAAAAGGTTTTTTTGCTGATATGACAATTCCACTGGTGATAGTATATAAGCCTGACTAATCTCATGACTTATTTCTTCCAAGAATGCATGACCAATCACCACACTCCCCCAGTTCTGACCAAGATATTTCAAATCCGGTTCTTGGAATATTCTAGCTAGTGGGGAATAATTCAGTTGGGCATGAGTGATTGTTGATGATGGCACTAGGAATGATCCCTAGTGCGCTAAACCCTATCCCTGTAGTGTTGATAGTGCTGAATTTCCCTACATCACGCTAAAATGCAAACTAAAAAGCTAGGTTCCCACTTTTCTACACATCTCAATACAGGGATATCAAAGCATTTCAGGCCCGGGTCAAGTTATGATACAGATCTTTTTCCATCCACCGGAGCACTAAACCTGATATGAGAGCAATATTAGCCGTAGTTATACTTCCATTTTCATCGCGTATTCGGAATCAGGTAATATTAAAGATTTATGTCTTAATACTATGACCAAACATGGCTAGTAGTAATTTCTACTCCTTGCATCATTTATTCTCATACCAGGCCAAGCTTGTTCTTTTTTATTACCTCTTAGTTCACACCCAGGTCATCTCCGCACCAAAATTGGTTTCCCATTTTGGAAGAGCCATCACGAACCCATAGAAAGTATAGTGTTCGTGCTCCTTGAAAGATGGTGGCGAACAGCGCCAGTGGCTGGTGAAGCCTATGTATGAGAATGGACTAACACTTGAGAATTTATTGCACCGTGCTTGAAAAGCGGCATCAAGGCTACCCTCAACGGTGAATGAACACTTTCCCTCATCCTACTGTCACAGTTGCCGTCACAATTTTCATAATGATCATTATTTTCACTTACCATCGGTTACATTATCCTCTTTGTATTAAAGACATTGATATTTCAAATAATTCTGACACACCTTCCTGTACTTTTATAGCAACCGTATTCCGAATACACGATGAGAATAGAAGTAAGGTAATGCACCTGTTGAGATTTACTAACCAACATCCCGAGTCATGTGATAGCTTTACACAGCTATGAGATTGAATCCACCAATCAGAGAAATACGCTAATCTTGCTAGTGCCTCCATAGCACGATCAACACTGCAGGGGATAAGCGGTGAGCTGAACGAAGAGTTTTCATGAACGCTTATTGGGTATTCGGAAAGAGCGCTACTGAATGCAAGAACGAGAGAGAGAGAGAATAAAGGTCAAAAAAGAGTTCTGTTAAGATTAGTTACATTCTTGAGAAAAGACAACCCGTATGACTAAGCTTTACCGAACAACCCATGATATTTAACATTTTCCATGGATGTCTCTGAAAGGGGTGGTTGGTTGCTAAGGCTTGGCGGACAAAGGGGGGGGGAGTATGTCTACTGTAAGAACCTGAATAACTGAACATCGCGGTAGGATGTTGGACTTCTGAGGCTCAGGAGGGTCAGTTTTCGCAGTCCTTTCATCCCCCTATCCAAGGGAGGGAACTTCGGACGTCTTAGTGCCAACTTCAATTATTTAAGTTCTTACTGTATGTAAGGCGATCATCTTTCACTTCGCTAACGTTTTCTTCCCACCACACAACTAGGGGGCAACAGTTTGGACAGTCAACGGAAGGAAGGGAACATTGGATAGTGGACATTGCGAGAAGGATCAACTGGAAAAAAAACCGGGTTACGTGGGCTTTCTTTTGGCTTAGATTTTTCTTTTCTTTTCTCTGGGTTGGCCTTGGGTCAGTTAGAGTCTTGCAAATAGCTTGGGGGGTTGGGTTGGTTGCGAATAATACCAATTTATAAAAGAAAGAATACAAAAATGATACAAAATATGTGAGTGATCCTCTATGACTAGCAGAAACCGGGAGAATAGGGGAACCTTGTCCGGCTAATTAAGTAGCGCCACTTGATGTTTAACTGCACATATGGCTATCCCCTCTTGCCACCTGTACCATATCAGATCCCCTATACCGAGCAAGTTTTCATCACGTACCGTATTTGAGCCCCTAATTTTCTAATGCCATGAACAACAACAGCATCCCTCTCAGCACCTCACAGTTCAACCCCCCACAGCACGTCACACAGAGACCGGCAAAAACCTTCTGGCCTAGTAAAACAAAGTTGCTTACCATGGCTTTGTCTCCCTCCCCCTTTTGCCTTCCCTCCACTCAAGCCCATACGGCCACCCACTCTGCATCCTCAGGATCGTGGCAAGTACAGCTTGTTGTTTTATTGTATGATCCTCCTTGTAAATAGTGATTACAGAATCGTTACCAAATCCGCATTTGGATGATTCGTAATAGATAGAAGGGATACACGGGGTAGCATCTTCGGATATGGGATTTTGATTTTTTTCCCTTTTCCCGACACCCCCAATTTTCCCCATTTGGATCGCCAGCTATTCAAAATTGTGGGGAGTCATCCCACTTTCGCCCGGCCGACCCAAAAGAACGCCGGTCTCTAACTGGGAAAGCTAAGTACTGGTCACCCCCCAGCGGAAAGTCGTCCCTTATCAAACCCAGGATCGGAAGCGAGATCCTGAACGTTCCATGGGGTCCTTTCTGCATTTTACGGGGAACAGGTGCTCATGGTGGTACTGTACTCGTATGTGGGGTTTTTGTGGCGAAGTCAGATACAGATCTTTTGCCATTGCTGTCGGTAGTGGCACTGAGAACACTAAGGGGGCAAGGCATTTCTAGCAATTACTCGGATCGATTGTGAGATTGACCCACTCGAATAGATACTCCTTGTCTGATTCCGCCCTTGGCATAAGTAGTGTCGCACTCCGCAAGAATTGAGGAGGGCGGGGACTACCAAGGACGTACTAAAGAGAACCTCCCCGGTCCCTCAGTTGTTATGAGGTGTCGATTGCTGAAAATAGAGATAGGGTAAGAGGGAACGAAAATGAAGACGAGGAGGATAGATCGCTCTGAATTATAATATTCCAATCTTTCTTATATATCCTTCCTATCTATTGCGGAGCGGGGGATTTATATGGAAAATAAAATCACCTTCCAGTCTCAAAGTTCCAGCCTCTAAGGGAGTGAGGGAAATAACCCAAACTTTCTTGATCTCAGGAATCCATCCGGGATACTAAAACACCAGCGGAATTCCAATTGCCGTTCCTCCGGTATTCCCATCTCTTTTCTACTCTACTCACCGATCATTGCCGGCCATCTATGCGTATCCTCATATATTGAATACAAACTAGGTGTGCTAAGCCCTCCCCTCTGATTCGTAATGAGTGGCAAAGGGAACTAGTTGCAAATGATCAGTAAGATAGGAAAGGTACGAAAGAAGTAGCCTTCAGCGAGGAGTGATCGCCGGTGATTTTTCACGGACAGACTGATAAGCTAGCCTAAAGGGTATGCGGTATCATACCATGCTCAGGTGTCGTACCCGCACAGGTAGTGGGGCCTAATCGAATCTTGCCAGCCACAAACCGCGGAGCTTTCCACACTCGTCGCTCCCCACAACGAGAAGGCAAATGAACCCCCGTACCAGCCCACACAAAAACCCCAGGACAAAAAGAACCACCTACGACTCACTTACCGAGTAATGAGTCAAGCCAAACTCAGGCTTCTACCGCTCCTGAGGGAAGAATTGTTACTTTCTCCCAGAATTAAATTTCCACGAGTATCAATGGCCCCAGCCAACACTCGCTCTCCATCCCAGGCAAACAAGCCCGATCAGAAACGCAGGTGATTGATCTCAACCACCCCCACCCCCAGCGCACCCTCCCCTTCCCCAACCAACGCTTCAAATAAATAAGTACAATGACAACTCTCACAGCTCCCACTACTACGCGCACCCTCTCGCCCGAGGAAGTTCCCGGACGCAAGCTCCTTAGCGACGCTGCGCAGTTAATCGATGGAGATAAACCCCAGAATGACCTTCTAGTTTCACTCTTCACCGCTGGCTGGGTCCGTGACAACCACCTCGGTACCTGAAGCGTGGACATCGACGTGGGAATAAACAATATCAGCGGGTCGGATTTCGCCACCAGCTCTCCAAGTACATCGGCGCCAACATGGAGAAATGCTGCTTGGAACCGCGCAGTGTGAACAAGATCGAGAACAATCTTGAGATGCCTAATCATCTAAAGACAGCTAATAGTACGAATATTCTAGGGTTGGATATCGACTTTGTCAATCTGAGGAGTGAGACGTTTTCTGAAGAGAGTCAGATTCCGCATATGGTATGTTCCACCTTATCTTGGGATTTTACATTGGGGGTATTCACCGTGGCCTTGGGAATTCAGAACCCGAGGGAACAAACGCCCTCCGCGGTGACTAAACTATCAATGCCCTGTTGAACAACCTGCCCACGGAACCACTAGAGGACTTCGCAGACCTCGGCCTGCAGGACATTGCCACCCGCACAATCGGCACCCCATTACCCCCCGAAGGAAACTTTAGCCGACGACCCCTTCGCGTCCTCTCTGCTTAATCCGCTCTGTTTCAGACCTCGACTCCACCATGATTCTCTAAGCCAAGGCCTCGATGAAACTCTCGGAAATCAAGGCACTCAACCCCTCCTCCCTGCAGTCACAGGTTATCACTCACACCAAAAAACTCCCCCCCCCCCCCCCCCGGTTCGGCCCGCCCTCAAAACCGGAATCTCCCACGATCCTGTTGGCAGTGAGATCAAAAGAATGCTCAAAAGGTTCGATCCCCGTGCCGCCATGAGCCTAATCCACGAACCAGACCTCCAACGAGGTATTCTCCCCCCGGAACCCGAGACGCCTCCACCTTCTCTGTGCAAGATATGAAGCCCGCGGCGGATATTTTGCAGATACCTGTATGTATAAACCCGAATACACGAGAGAAATTGATGCGGATTGCCAGGCTGGGCGCGCGGGGAGTATGTAGATCGATGCAAGGTACATGGGCGTCACTCATTATTGCCCACCGGCAGCCGAGATTAGCCAAACCTTTAGATCACTCTTCTCTCCTTTAGCTTCACAACCAGCAGCACCTAAGAACTCGTTTCAGTCAGATTTGTCTCCTGACAGAACCGCCCCAATATCCCGCCGACAGTGAACACAATTGAGATCTCTTTATCGGCCAAGGAGCTCGAGCTGCGACCAAAAAAAGCCACTTAAAACAACAAAATTAGCTATTCAGTCGATGCCAAAGGCCAGCGCATGGTGTTCCCGTGCTCCACTGTTCAACCCCGATCCGAACGGGAGTGGCTTGATGCTTCCGGATCCTCCCACGATGCTCAACGGGAGCATGGCACCCCAGCAAATGAGGGTTTCACACGATGCCGAGACTCCAACACTTGAGCCGAATTTGGATAGGATCGCCGCTATCCCTGACCTTCCTGCAGGAGACGGTTCTAGTCAGCCGTACCCCATACGCAATTTCATGTTACCTCTGCAGCCCCTGCAGCAGCGGGATGCCATGCGGTTTCTGCGCCATCGCAATCGGGTGGAAGCGGTTCAAGCCAATCTCTGCCTCCTGTCAGAAGAGTCAAGCAGAGTGGCTTGAGCTATAAGAAGACAAATCCGGGGCAGGGGTCTGCCGAAATTGCCAGCCTTATTGTTGTCTCCCCACCTCCAATTTTCCCACCTCCAATTTTTTCCGCTATTTCTAATTGCTATTTAGGCAGCGGTTTTGTACGGACAAAACGACATCATGAGGTTAGAGGGAAATTACAACCTCCGCGGCGCCTTGGGTAAGCAATTATAATGCCTGTCAATTTGGTTGTTACTAATATTCAGCTGCAGGACGGATTGTGTATCAGCCCAAACCGATCAAAAAAATCACACCCAAGCCGTTCACTTAGGGAAATGGATATACGTCACTGCGTTGAGGGTGCTTGTCATCAATTATCCAAGTACGGACATGGGCATACTAGCCCCCTTACTAGAGCCCGGCTCACACCATCCCGATGTTGGCAAGACATTTGTTAGATAACAAGGATTATCCTCCGGAGAGGGAAGTAAATCTATGCTAACAGGTTGTGGTAGCAGTTCTATTGTAGTGGACTGGCTATGCGGCCAGACCAGTGGGTAGAACACCTCCGTTACGTACTTTTACTTCGACTCTGCGGCGCGAAAGGAGCAGAGTGCGACCGATATGCTGGGTTCTCTACTAAAGCAGGTGATCAACGGAGTGGAGAAGGTTCCGGAGGAAGTGTGGCGGGCACTGGTGTTGCGGGGGCGGGAGAAGATCGTTAGTGGGCGCGGGCCGCAGCTCAGTGGTATAGTGAGGATGTTGCATTTAATCATGTCCTTACAACTGACCTTTATGATTATAGACGCCCTGGATGCGATTTAGGCTTTTTGACTCGTTGAAAGAAACTCTTGAGAAGCCCCCCTGGCGCACTAATCTTGCTGACCGGAAGGCCCCATACTCGAGCCGAGATTTAAACACGCCTCGCTGGACTGGTGACAAGTATATCTTTTGACCCTACCAGAGACGACGGGGCACAATTTCTTTGTGCCAGAACAAGCGATAACGGAACACCGGATGCCCTGGATGCGAGTCTAGAGGCAGATTTTCTGGAGAAGATTCCCGAAGTTATATCGGAAATGTGGGTAGTGCCCATCATGCCAAGAAATCCTATCCCAGATTATCAGCTAATAGATATATATAGGTTTCTCCTCACTTCCTTAAATACCGAATCAATCTTCCAAGAATCGAGTATCATATGTCCGAGGGTACAGGAGCTGAATGTTTACCGTGTTAATTTGGATAAGGTTTCCCTGCTCAACGGCCTGTATCGCGCATCCATCTTCGAGATTAACGGGATTGTAGTGTGTTTGGAGGTGGAAGGTTGTGATATGAACAAGAGAGCCAGCATGGGCGATACACCTCTCGCATGGGCTGGAGGAAATGGGCACGATGGAGTGGTGAAACTACTACTCGGCAGGCATGATATCGACCCTGGTAAACCCGGTGAGGCCGGCCAAACACCACTGTTGCGGGCTGCTCACAACGGTCATGAGGGAGCTGTGAGGGTGCTGCTTAGACGAGATGACGTCAACCCCAACGAGCCAAATAGGTACGGCCAAACACCACTCTGGCTTGCTGTCTACAATGAACACGAGGGAGTCGTAAAAGCGTTGCTCGGACGGGACGACATCAACCCCAACAAGCCAGATGAACACGGCCATACACCACTCTTGCTGGCTGCCAGCAATGGGCACGAAGGAGCCGTGAAAGCGTTACTCGGGCGGGATGACGTCGACCCCGACAAGCCAAACGAGGATGGCCAAACACCACCCTGGTGGGCTGCCCGCTGTGGGCACGAAGGAGTTGTGAAAACGCTGCTCGGACGGGACGACATCAACCCCAACAAACCTGATGAGGACGGCAAATCACCTCTTCTTTGGGCTGCCTACGATGGGCATGAGGCAGTAGTGAGATTACCACTCGGCCGGGGTGAGATTGATCCCAACATGCCGGATCGCCAGGGCCGAACACCCCTGTTGTGGGCTACTGAGAATGGTCACACGGGAGTGATATCTCTACTACAGCTCCCAACATCTGCCACCCACAGCCCGGCCTAGGCCCGAGGAGACATCGCCCTCCTTACAGCATTCAAACACCATTCTAATAACCCGTGTGCCATTTTCGCAAGTACCGCTCCAGCCACAGGCGTGTTTATCGCCCCTACCGCCTCCCTCCTCTCGCCCCCGCCTAACCTTCTCCTACACCCAAGGCTACCTTGTTATAGTTACCATCTTGCACTTCCTCCCCGCTTCAGCCGCCACACAAACACTACTTAAAAGTTACCACAGCCAAGACGAGCATCTCGTCCCCAACCACTACCTTCTCTCTCTCAGGATGACTTTTGGTACCGCCACTATACCGCCTCAGGAACAAATATTCGTTGCTGCGTTGAGGGCTTCTGCCAAGGGCTTAATACTGTGGATAAGGAGGTATCAACCGTATGACTCACCCATTTTACTTTGCGGGAGTATCTTTCGGCCCACCATGATATTCCTGTTACCCCTCATGCAGCAATCGCAGAGATATGATTGACATATCTAAATTCACAACGGGTCAAGGCCCTTTCAGCCAATCTCTCTTCTAACATCCCTGACGCATCCTTTCTAGATCCCCTCACGAAAGGGCTGTAGAGTCAAGACTCTCGCACTTTACGCAGCTCATTCGACTCTTCCACATTTGAGTGCTGCCGATTACTGCATACGCCAGATTCACCAATGGAGGAACCGCCGAGACTCTGGACCTTTGCGAAAAAATGAAACTTCGACTAGAGCATCTTTGTTACGGGAGTGGGAAGGAGAGTTCAGCCGACATGCAGATGGAATAGGCGGAACGGATATGGGAGAATATTCAACAATAGATTTCACCCGTTATGTTTTTCCCTGTTATTTATTATGGAAGTGTACGGAGAAACAAGAGCATGCGGGAAACATAGAGATAGGTGTGGTGATCCATAGAGGGATCAGAATGCGGTATTTGTGTTTTACTTATACACCTGTCTCTACCGGTAGTTTGGTTTTAGTTGGGCAGACATTATGAGTGAGAGCCAGCTAATACCAAGTTAAAGGCGGAAAACCTACGTTCCATATCATTTCTCCAAAAGTGTCTAAGTTCCAGGATTATTCTGAGTCTATCGGCTACTTCTGTGCGACCCTCATTTCCCCTCTTTGACACACCAGATGATGATGGCCATAGGGGGATGAGAACCCTACTACGACCTCCAACATCGGCCATCTGCAGCACGGTCTAAGCACGGGGGTAGGTTGCCCTCCTTACCGCCTCCGATTACATTAATATTACTGACAACCTGTATGCCACTTCCACCATGTCCGCAACAACCCCTCAAATGCGTTTGCCGCTGCCACTGCCTCCCCCTCTCACCCCCCCCCCCCAACCCTCTCCCCCAGCTTAGGACACTGCTTTGAGGTAATTGTCGTCTCGCTTCTCCTCCGAGACTGAGCCTACCGTAGAAACATAGCTTAAATTTATTTTTCAGTGAAAGGAAGTCATAGGCAATGGGGATGCACAAAGCCGCCACCACATACCCATTGTGCCCTCTACCCATATTCCCCCAGGAATCGAGCCTGGGATTTACAAGCCCCGGTTTAAAATTTATTCATGCTCGCACGCTTCAGCCGAGTTTAGTGCGAATGGAGGGCCACTTCTACTGTATTGAGAGATAAGCTAGTGTGGTTTTGAAATATCCATCCTGCTAATACTCTTATTATTGTTTTTGGTCGTTCCTCATTTGCTTGTTCAAAAAATAGTCTATTGTTTCTCCATTTCTCCCTGCCGGGGGCGATAAGGCGGGGAGAGAGCAAGGCTTGGCATGGCGATTTTACCAAGCGATGTTTGAACTCCATGGGCTGTGCCACACAGGGTCGAGATACTTGTACCCGTAGTGGCACCGTATCTCAACAGCCACACTATCCCCCGCACCAGTACTATTCCTTGACCGGAGGTCAAGGACCTGTCGCCCTTCACAAGGAGGCTTCCACCCCGCAGTTAACCCACTTTTCTTTCCGCGAGCACCTCCGCTCTCGTCCGGAGCTCATTACTACAGCTCACTCGGCAGTTGTAGGAACCTGCTTAGTCGCCTAAATTCGCAGCAGGTCAAAGGTCTCTCGATTACCCCCTCCCCCAACCCCCAACGCGACCATTTCTCCTTTTTTAACACATACAGTCTCCCGAGTATTTCCCCCGTATTGAGGAATCCACGCAAAACCGGACCTCTCGGATTGTGCGAGGTTGCTCGCTCTGGAGATATTTGACGACAACAACCTCGTATCCACTAAAATCATCTCAAGGGCACAGGAGGCGTATGTTTACCGTATAGATTTCGATAAGGTTTCCCTGCTCAACGGCCTATACCGCACATCCGTCTTTGGGATTGATGGAATTGACGGGATTGTAGCGTGTTTGGTTGAGGTGGAGGGTCGTGATATGAACAAGAGAGCCAGCATGGGCGATACACCTCTCGGATGGGCTGCGGGGAATGGGCACGATGGAGTGGTGAAACTACTACTCGGCAGGCACGATATTGACCCCGACAAGCCAAACGAGTATGGCCGAACACCACTCTGGTGGGCTGCCCGCAATGGGCACGAGGGAATTGTGAAAATGCTACTCGGGCGAGATGACGTCAACCCCAACGAGCCAGATAGATACGGCCAAATACCACTCTTGCTTGCTGCCTGCAATGGGCACGAGGGGGTTGTGAAAATACTACTCGGACGGGACGACATTAACCCCGACGAACCAGATAGATACGGCCGAACACCACTCTGGTTTGCTGCCTACAATGGGAACGGGGGAGTTGTGAAAATGTTACTCGGACGGGATGATATAAACCCCGACAAGTCAAACGAAGATGGCCAAACACCACTATGGTGGGCTGCCCGCCGTGGGCACGAGGAAGTTGTAAAAATGTTACTCGGACGGGATGACATCAACCCCGACAAGCCAAACGGGGATGGCCAAACACCACTCTGGTGGGCTGCCTGCTGTGGGCACGAGGGAGTTGTGAAAATGCTGCTCGCACGGGACGACGTCAACCCCAACAAACCTGATGAGGGCGGCAAATCACCACTTCTGCGGGCTGCCCACTATGGGCGTGAGGCAGTGGTGAGATTACTACTCGGTCGGGGTGACATCGATGTCGACATGCCGGATCGCCAGGGCCGAACGCCCCTGTTGTGGGCTACTGATAATGGCCACGCGGGAGTGATATCTCTACTACAGCCCCCAACATCTGCCACCCACAGCCCGGCCTAGGCCCGAGGAGACATCGCCCTCCTTACAGCATCCGAACACCATTCCAATAACCCGTGTGCCATTTTTGCAAGGACCCCACCAGCTACAAGCGTGTTTATCGCCCCCACCGCCTCCCTCCTCCCACCCCCACCTAACCTTCTCCTACAAATTAAGGCTACCTTCTTATAATTGCCGCCTTACACTTCCTCCCGAGTCAGCTGCCACATAAACACTGCTTAAAATTTCTTCCACCTATGAAGCAAATCATACCCAATGGGGGTGCACGCATCTGTCACATACCCGCCCAATCCCCCTTTCGGATTCTTCTTATGGAGTCAGGTCAGGATTTGTCAGCCTCCCTTTCAAATCAAGGATTTAACGTGAGTGGAGGGGTACTCGAGTACTGGTATCTCTACTGCACAAAAATAAGCCGGTGTAGCCTGAAATTTCCATAATATTTACTTTTATTGTCGCTTATTTTTTCTACAATTTATCGTTTCCCCTTCCGTTCTCCCTAAAGTGTAGATTCGATAAGTGTTTAGAGTTCAGAGTTAAGGGGAGGGGAGATATACATGCATTGAGGAAAATGGATATGTATGGTGATCCCTGGGGGGACAAGGATGATTTCATTATATTTCATATATACACCTACCGGTACCTTTACCCCCAGTTCAGAGAGTGATAGACATTAGGGAACTAAGTCGCGGGCTATCCACACCCCCTACCACCCGGTACCGTATTTGGCCATGCGCAACATTATTCACCTAGCTATGATACTAGTTGTATATGAGCGGAAACGCCGGGCATTGCGCTACACACTTAACACTAAGAGAAGAAGAGATCATGACAATAGTTTTTGAGCCCTGCCCATAAAAGCAACCCTCGTGATGCATTCTAGAGGCTAGGTTGAGTGCCGGGAATTAGAGGAAGTGTATCGGAATAGGCTCGCTATTGCTCTTAGGAATCGCACGCCAGGCAGGTGATGGGCACTTAAGAAGGTTTGGCTGTGCAGCAGAGTTTATAGCAAAGGTCGCTGATGGTGGAGTCTAAAAAGTGCAGACAGCCCTCCAATTCCGATTTCAAGCTCAGGCCTGGAGGGCGTCCCAGATATAGGGTCTTCATTAAACCATGTTCACAGCGGGTAGTCACCACACTACGGTACGATACCTTACCGTACTCGGTTAACTAGCCATCACGCACTTTGCGCGGACGTTAGATAAACTTGCATCGTCAGCATTCTATTTCTTACTTTCGTGATAACGAAAGAATAAAATAATTCTACGCAATCATGATGACCCCCTTACAAAAGAATTCTAGAGTGGACTCCGGCTCTTGTTGCGGTCCATTTAGGGGGAAGCATTGCCAAAGCTCTGAACCTTTCAGAAAACAAGGAAGGTATAACTAGACTATGCTGAGCAGGTTCAAGTAATCTCCTGCGTGGGGCGCCGTCGCTCTGAAGTAATGTACTCGAGTAAAGGAACAAAGGTAGGGGGCGATCGATTAGCATAGCTATTACCCGAGTATACCCCCAGGGGCACAGCACGAGAGATCCACTTTGCAGTCTCAGTTAGCAAAATCCAGAGCGGGTAAACTACCAGATAGACAGGCACTTTATTAAGCCATGGCTATAATGGAGACCAATCCCCATCATAGCTTAGTTAACAACTAGCTTTTATACCTCTTTGTAGAAGTGACAGATATAGCTGCACAGCATATTTTTCCCACTATATCTAAACAAGCGCCGCGTCCGCGCTTCAGAGAGGAAAGGGGGGGGGAACCGCATGTTGTAGAAAAAATAAATGACCAACCAAAAGAAAAAAGAAAATGAGAATTAAATGGGATGATGCAAATTTCAAACCACACTAATTTATTTCAATACAGGGGAAACAGCCCTCCGCTAACGCTAAACTCTGGATTTTAAACAGGAGCTCACGAATCCTAATTTGAATATAAGAAAAACCCGCATAGAAGGTAGACGGGATGTGATAGATATCTGCATTCCCATTGTGGTTGATTTCCTCCCACCGGGGAAAGGACTTAAGCTATGCTTCAGTGGTAGGCTTACGCGGGAAGGAAAGGTAAGACAGCAATTCCCACAAGGCAGTATTTTGAGCTGCAGGGTAAAGCTGGGTGGAGTGAGAGGGGAGAGCACGGCAGCCACAAACGCATTCATGGAGCTGACGCGTCCCCGGCGGGGGCAGCATGGAGGTTACTGGTTGGTGTTCGGAGGTAGTATGGAGGACGACGCTCTCAGCGGCCTAGGCGTGACTGTGGGTGGGAGATGTTGGAGGCTTCAGGAGAGCCACCACTCCCAGGTGGCGAAGCGGACCAGCCGCCCAGAATGGTGTTTAGCCGTCGTTAGTTGGCGTATCGGGGTTGACGTCGGGCCGTGCGAGCAGTATTTTCACTACTCCCTCGTACCCGTTATAAGCAGCACAACAGAGTGGCGTTTGATCATCATTATCTGGTTTGTGGGGGTTGATGTCGTCCCGTCCCAGCAGTATCTTCACCACTTCCTCGTGCCCATTCTCAGAAGCACAATGGAGCGGCGTCTGGCCCCACTTATCAGATTTGTTGGGGTTGATGTCATCCCATCCAAGCAGCATTTCGACCACTCCCTCATACCCGAAGCGAGCAGCCTGCCAGAGTGGTGTTTGGCCGTCCTCATCTGGTTCGTTGGGGTTGGCGCCCTGTGCAAGTAGTATCTTCACCACTTCCTTGTGGCCATAGATGGCAGCACACCAGAGTGGGGTCCGGCCCCCTGCATCCAGCTCGTTGGGGTCGACGTCGTCCCGTCTGAGCAGAATCTCTACAACCCCCTCGTGCCCGTTGCAGGCAGCCCACCCAAGTGGGGTTCGGCCGTCCTCGTCCGGCTCACCGGGATAGACGTCGTCTCGTCTGAGTAATATCTCCACGACCCCCACGTGCCCATTCTCAGCAGCACGACTGAGCGGTGTTTGACCCCAATAATTTGACCTGTTGGGGTTGACGTCATCTCGTCCGAGTAGCATTTTCACAACCGCCTCTTGCCCATTCCCAGCAGCCCAAGCGAGAGGTGTATCACCCATGCTGTCTTTTTGGTTGATGCCGCAACCTTTTACCTCTACCAAACGCGCCACAACCTCATTAATCAAAAGGATAGATCCGCGGTGTAGACTTGGATGCTTGCCGGAGTGGGTGTGATAAACGCTTGGTTTCTGTGCATTCAAGGGGTTTTTGGTGAATATGCGGTTATTGCAGTTATCAGATGACTTTCGCGCAATCTGAAAGATCCCGTTTTGCGTGGATTCCCTAGTCCAGAAAAGAAGATTCGAGAAGCTGTGTGTGGTTGGAGGTCGAGAGGGAGGGTGCGTTGCAAATTGAGAAAAGGTGCGCGTTGGAGATTGGGAGCGGCAGCGGAGCATTGAGAGCGGAGGTGCCGTACTCCTAGGATTCCATAAATAAGCCGCACCTTGGGATAGGCAGCAGCCACCCGAAGCCCAGCTCACGTAAGTATAAGCCCATAGATAATCCGTTGCTCCACACCTCAACTTTTGAATAAGTCGCGCTACTTATTTATGGAATTCTACTGTAGCCGTGAAGGGTAAAGTGGGTTAACTGCACTGTGGAAGCCTGCTTGTTTACAGCAACAAGTCCTTTTGAATCTAGGATGATTCAGGTTCAATATTTGTCACTAATGATGGAGGTGCTGTCAATCGTGTGCTCGTGTGTTGACGGGTGGAAGGGTTCTGGTGTGTATTCTCTATGGAGGTTGCTAGCTACGGTTCACCTTAAGTAGTGAAAACTCTGCTAGTACATGTTTAGCCCTATGTCTCCGTATATGCCCTATACATCCATTCATGCCCTAGAACGTTCCTGACGTCCACACTTCAGTGTTCCTTCATACATGCGAGCGCTCCCTTTGCCTCTGCTATCTCCGCTCCCATACAGTGCTCCACTACTGGGATTATTAGGCCATCACTATCTCTGCGAGACATCATTGAAGCACGCCCCACTGCTATCCTCTTGCGTGGCATCTCAGAAATCGACAAAGACAATAAGTTGTAGAAAGAACAAACAAACCACAGCCACAACAGGAGGAAGGGAAGTACTATAAATGTGGGGAAATTTTCAAGCTGCACTACCTTATGTCAGTATAATGTATTCGAAGGCAGCAAGGAGCGCTATTCCACATAGAAATTTCTAGCAGCCAACCTGAGTGATGTTTGGCCTAGTGATGGACACAATGAGATTATGATCGAGTTTTGCTCGACTATAGTCTGCTCGATCTCCCTCGATCATAGGGGTCCCTCGATCATAGGTACTACTCGATCATGCTCGACTATCATCGAGTGTACTCGAGCATCTTGAATCATGACTGATAACTCTACTAATCTTAGTGATGGGGTGATACTACGAACTTATACAAAGAGAGTCTACCCGTACACTAGATACCAATTATTTCGGCCAGACCCTACGCCGTTAGTTCTTTAACTGTTGTCGTCCTTTACTATTATAGTTAAAATAAATTATTGAATAACTACTAAGGTTATCATTATGTCACCACCCCCATCGTTTCGGGTCTATGGCAGCTAGTAGATGCTACCAATGGCCCCGGATTTTCCCGAATTACCCTGATACACCAGGTGGACGATAGAGTAGGGATCTTCTGTTTTTGTTATAACACGAGTGTTGTTGGAAACTGTAGTTACGGGCGTGCTCTCTTCTTGTCTGTTGCTCTGGTTATGAGTGATACCTCGTGACCACGTACGTCACCCCCTGTCCCCTTTCAAATCTTCGCCCCTCTTCTCTCTTCCTTCTTGTTTCTTCTCTTCTTCTTTTTCTCTCTCTCAATCCTCTTCTTGTTCAATAAGCAATACAAGTCTTTCGCTTTCTCCAGTGACCACTCTCCTTTTGAACCTGTGGAACTACTCGCTTCCACTCCTCCGCACCCGATAGCTCTCAGCAAGTGTGAATACTCATAACCCCTGTTGGGTGAATGTTTCGTTCCTGGTGGGCGCAGGATGGATCATACTCGAGCAGTGGCCATAATCGATCACTCGATCAGGGCCCCCCTTTTCATCGATCATTCGATCGTGGGGTCTCTTCGATCAGATCATGACTGAGCATGCCCCCAATTATATGCTCGATCATGATCGTGTCCATCACTAGTTCGGCCACGCTCATAAGGCTTCCTGGGGTTGAAGTAGACCCGTCAAACTATCATTTCCACCTCTCCCCGTGCCAATACCTAGCAGCCCATAAGAGCAGTGTATTGCCCACGTAGTCTCTTCAGTTGATATTACAACCTCCCACCGCCCTCCGAACTAGCTGCAATCTCATCAATTCCAGAGATCGATGCATAGTATAAGCCATTGGGTCGGGAAGACTTACTGAAGCCAATGCGATAAGCATGCAGTCTCAGTGCTTTTAAGAAGATTTCAGTTGGGATGCGGTTATTGTAGTCCTCGGAGAACTCTCGCTTATGCAATTTTGCGCGATATGAAAGGTCCCCTTTTGCATGCGTACCCCCATACTAACAAGAATGTTCGCTTTTGAGATAGGGCTAGGACTACGGTAGTCGGAAGAGCTTTAACCTATCGAATATTTAGATAACTTACTTAGGTTTGTGCTAATGCCGAGTGAGTTGTACCAAAAAGCTCAGGCGTGCCAGGAGATACTCTTGAAGGATAATACGAATTAAGATAGCAGTGGTCAATTTGGCAACAAGTCCTTGGTAGCAGGCCAGGAAGGTCCTTATTGAAGGAACATTGAGGTTCGATAGCCCTATTTCCACCTTTAGGTCGTGACCCAGTTTACCGGACATCAAGGGCGGCTCCGAGTGAGAGATACATCATAGCGGCTATACCCATCTTGGTTTACCTCCTAGCTTGTCTCCTTAACCGACTCAGCTTTGCACCATGAGCATCCCCCAACTCTAGGCCATCGGTAGGTGCTACTGTGAACTTTTATAGCCTATGATAGAGGGTTGTTTCTTGCAGGATCACACCAACACTCGGCGAGACTGGCACAAATCTAGATATATATCACTGGATAGCTTGAGGTAGCCTCTGAAATGCAAATCCTTCTACGCATATTTCAACGGGGGTTTTCTTCAGGATTTCTATCTCTACGCTATGGTCCATCGAATCCGGCCTCGTGTCCTTACCAAGCCCAGTATGATACCAAGATGTCTGATGATATAACCTCTCTTGGGGGTGATGCGTGAACTCTGGGTTGCGCTATCTCCCCTGGCCTTCCAAGCGCTAGCTGGTACATATCCCATTTGAGCACGGCGCCCAGCATAGTCATCACTAACTAACTTTACTACTTTTTAAGCGGCAAAGCCAAAGTAGGATCATACAACGGTGGCATTCTGTTCACTGACCCGATCGCACAAACTGTCCATCGTTAATGAGTTATCACGGTTTGTCACCATTTGCCCTTTTCCTTCCATCCCTCAAACTTCGTTCTTACTACCGAATAGAAGCCCTGCAGCCCCCGAATCTCCATAGCAAAACAAAACCCTATTATGGTATTTCCTTCTCCCGCTACCGGCCAACCAGCTCCTAAATTCCCCTACCCACAGGAGTCATTGTCCTACATATTCAACTCCGCAGTCTTGAATGTTCTGGTGCCTCAGCCAGGCTCTACTAGGGATAGTCAGGTTAAAACTTGAGATTACTCATTAGCAACACTAGGGTAGCTCAACAAGCCATTATAGGAGTTGGTAGTATTGAAGGAGTTAGTAGGAGACATCTTTATTATTAGCAAAGTGACGGAGGATAGTGTGAGACTTGACAGAGAGGGGTAGTTATGAGAGCTGACGAAGGCAGGTCGTGGGTTGTGATTGTGGAGGTTAGAAGGATATGGTGAGCTGTCACCTTTATTCCGGAGTGGGAATGGTTTACTGAGGTGGTTCTCTGATCATGTCTTTCTTTGTGATCACGGAAGTAAGGAGAGAAATGAGGACATGCACGGAGGAAAATGGAGAGGTATGGGAAGCGATGGAGGGATCCAGATGATCTCACTGCATTCGTATACACTCCTGTTCTTGCCAGCTAGATATAGGATGATGCGGAACAAGGGAACGAAGCTTATGATTATACCCCAACCACAGCTAAATCCTATTCTAGTTTACCACTCCGCTGCTACGCCATTTATCAATTATCCTCTAATAGATAGGCTGCTAGTGGAATCACCGAGAGCTAAAGGAAAGTGGAATGTTTTTTGAAACGATGAACACCTTAGGACTGTTAGAAAGGTCTGGTTGGTTGTGGGGGCAGAGGAGTGTTACGGATCATCCGGGGGCGTGCCGGCTTATTCTAACGCTTCCACAGTTTAATGGCGGAGTCCTACCGATATGTCATTCCCTCCCTATCACTGGAGCGTGTGGAGGAATCTAGATATGTGGGGATATTCCGAGATAGATATAGCGATCTGTGGAAAGACCAGGATGCATCAACTTTGTTAACTTACACTCCCGCCTTTACCGTTAGCTTAGTTTTAGTAGGCTGTGGACTGCGAATCGAGTTGCGGAAGCTTTTGTGCCTCTCCTGCTTGTGGGATCGGCAAGTCTTTTCTATATATGGTCCTTTGACAAAAATAACGGCGCACCAGAGATCACTAGCGACCCAACCCCCCTCCACCCTCGACCCGCCGAAAGGAATTTCTCTAAATCATATCAATTTCTTGTATTTATTCTACTACATAATATTATTTACTTTTTTTAATTTTATCGCCACAATAGTAGGTTTGGTGGGAAAGTGCTGTTACAGCCGAAGTTTTTCCTGATCGTTGGTGCGCCGTTAATTTTGTTAACGTACCATACAAGCACCTCAGGGTTTATAAATGAATCTATGGAAAAATCTACAAATTACCTAACTGAAAGCCTCACAGTAGTCCCATCTGATGTCGATAAAGGCGGGAAGGGTCCTCATGGAACCTCGTGCCAGGCTTTCACATTTCGGGAGCGTGCTTTTTGATATTTGTCACAAGAATTAAGGCAGAGCGGTGCTCGTATAACCCAATGCTGTCAGTGTTACAGTAGGACGCTACTTTTGCTGGAAGCAGTCTCATCTTTCTGATTATCCAGAAGTTCGTCAAAACCAAATTCCCTTTCCACTGCTAACTAGCATTGTAGTAATTCAAGGAGCCCTTGACCATGTTGATCAATAGCTCATTGGAGTCCGGGATAATTCAGGGTCCAATATTTACCGCCGACCTAATTAACCGCGGGAGTAGAACGCTCCCCAGCGTTACTGTTAGCATGCTGAATCCGGAACGGGGGTGAAACTATTATGGTTATTACGTACAGTATTTATAATAATAATCATGATTCTATATATTGTAGTACGGCTAAACCCTATCCATGGCCACCCTCTCTGGATAATGTACACTACCGGTAAGCAAACATCGTGAAGGAAACATAGCAATATCTCTAGCATATGCCCGATAGGAAATCCTATAGCCATTCTTAGTTTTCTCTCCTCCGTTTCCCCGACAGCTGTGGAACAGGTTCCGCTATACTCTCCCTACGCTTACACAGCGAAGAGATTCCGGGTGGTGTTTGGTCTCGACTGGCCGGCTGGTCGAGAGTGATATCGCCCCCTGCGACTGCTGGCCGCACCGCCGGCTCGTGCTGGTTACTGGAAGCGCAGTGGGGTGGTATTGGGCTATCGTTGTCTGGCTTGTCGGAATTGGCGTTGCCCCGTGCGAGTAGTAGTTTCACCACCCTCTCATGCCCCCATCTAGAAGCCCTCCGGAGTGGTGTTTCACCGTAATTGTCTGGCTTGTCGGGATTGACATCGCCCCGTGCGAGTAGTAGTTTCACCACCCCCTCATGCCCACCGTCAGAAGCGGCCCGGAGTGGTGTTTGACCATCGCTGTCTGGCTTGTCAGGGTTGACATCGTTTCGTGCGAGTAGTAGTTTCACCACCCTCTCATGCCCCCATCTAGAAGCCCTCCGGAGTGGTGTTTCACCGTAATTGTCTGGCTTGTCGGGATTGACATCGCCCCGTGCGAGTAGTTGTTTCACCACCCCCTCATGCCCGTTATAACAAGCGCCCCAGAGCGACGTTCTACCACAGCCATCCGGCTTGTCGGGATTTACACCGTCCCGTGCGAGTAGTAGTTTCACCACCCTCTCATGCCCCCATCTAGCAGCGCTCCAGAGTGGTGTTTGACCATAATTGTCTAGCTTGTCGGGATTTACATCGTTTCGTGCGAGTAGTAGTCTCACCACCCCCTCATGCCCACCGTCAGAAGCACCCCGAAGTGGTGTTGTTCCCTCGTTGTCTGGCTTGTCGGGGTTGACATCGCCCCGTGCAAGTATTAGCCTCACAACCCCCTCATGCCCATCGCTAGAGGCAGCCCAGAGTGGTGTTTGACCCCGGTTGTCTAGCTTTTCGGGGCTGACATCGCTTCGTGCGAGTAGTAGTCTCACCACCCCCGCATCCCCATTGGTAGAAGCCCACCAGAGTGGCGTTCGACCACGGTTGCACACCTTGTCAGGATCGATGTCGTCCCGTGTGAGCAGTATGGTCACTCCCCCTTGGCTCCCCTGCCAAGCAGCCCACATGAGCGGTGTAAACCCCAGACCATCTCCTTGATTGATGTCACAGCCTCTCATCTCTACCAAAGTAGCCATGACCTCATCGATTCCGAAGTAGGATGCACAATGTAAACCAGTGAATAGGCCATAGCTAAGTAGAGTGTAAAAGGAATTGCGGATTTCGTTGAAAAGTAAGCACGAAGATATATGGCGCTCATATCGGTTTAATAGCTCAAGCGCAAGCGATTTTGCGTAGTCTGAGAGCTCAATTTTTGCGTGCCTCCCCCAATGCAAAGATGCATATTCGAGAAATGGCATGTCTGCGAGGCTTAAAACGTGACTGGCTGGAAGACCTTTGACCTGGTCATAATTCAGATAAGCCAAGCAGGTTTGCCCAAGTGTCCTGTGGGCATCAGGAAATACGCTAGGCTGGGAAAGGTATTCCTGAAGTGTGTAATGGATCAGCCGGACTGTTGATGTCTCTTTGTCAACCACCGCAAGCCCTAAGCATGACCCTAGCACTGTATCTTGCGGTGGGATGTTCTCAGTGTCTAGATCTGTCGACCCTATTTCCACCGCCAGAGCATGGCAGAGTTCATCAATCCGCAATGGCCGCTCCGCGTGGGATACCCACATTAGCACCTCCATCCCAAGTCTTGATCGGCTACCCATCTGGTCCCTTATCCGCTGTAGTGTTTGGGCGTAGACAGAGTCCAGGTTTACCCCCATCGTGGCCACTTTCTGCAGCATTTTCCTTCTCTTTGTCAAGGAGATCTCACCCAAGATTGCATCAATACTTAATGCAACCAGCAGAAACCTTACCGGAATATCAATTAGTGACCCAAATCTGGAATAGGGTTTCTCCTACTTACATTTCCGAAGTCTTTTCCAACATTGTTTTCATAATATCATTTTTCAGATTTTCCGTCATCAGGTCCGGATCTCGGGCGTCATCATCGCCCATCTTCCGGCTTAGGTATTTGGCGATATCCCCTTTGTCGGGCACGATGTGGATGAGATAGGCTCCTTCCGTGAGATGCCTGTCAAGTTCGCCGCGAATATGTGGCCTCCCAGTGAGAAATAATCGCGTATTTGGCGCTTCTTGAATAATCTGTCGTAGCGTGCGGAGGAGCTCTGATCGATGTTGTGGCAGTAACTCATCCATTGCGTCGATACAGATATATACTCGCTCGAAGGAGCCAATTATTCTAACCAATAATCCCAGCATCTCTAGCAATCGAAGACCTTTTCCTCCTCCCCGCCTTGACTTCTCAAAAGCATCCCGAATCTCGCCCACCATCCCTACTACTCCTAGGGCAACCTGCCTGACTAGGCTCCCTATCATATTCACCGCCGATTGGTCCTTATGTGCCTGGTAATCGCAGTAGAGGGACAAAACGGCAATATTCTGCTCACAGGCTTGCTCGCATAGGGTATCTATTACTAATGAACTAATACAGTTCTTTGTTAGCATCACCTATCGTCTCCGGAAAAGGTCCCCGTACCTTATATATGTCTTTCCAGCTCCTTGATCCCCATAACATAGAACAGTACGATTCACTGAGCCATCCTGACTCTTGCGCCATGATTCGAACTCACCCTTCTCCAGAACCCAGTCCCCAACACCATCCAGCCGCCGGTTCCTCACATCTTGGTGCCTTGCATGGGGTTCGAGTGGCGACAACCACGTTTGAATCCTTAAAGACTCCTCACCTATTCCCACGTTGATGGTGTGATTATAGCTGTTTAGCACATTTCCGATGTTCTGATTCGAGTGACCGTGAATACTATTGCTGGTGTTATTGTCGGTACGGGTGTTGGATATGCCATACTGGCAGGGATCACGAGTGAGACTTGGTCCTCCATTCCCGCTAGGTAGTGTATTCATATTGGATAAGGTTCGGTGATAAGTGTGATGATACGGCAGCGCACTAGTATCGTGGAGGTTGGTGGACTTTGCCTCCTCCGCGAGGTAAGAAAGGCGGGGAATGCCTCTTACGGAGGTACAGGGCATAAGTTTTGTAAGTTCCACAAGCGAGGTTTGCTGCCCTCACCCCCTGTGTTTTTAGCAACAATGTTCTCGCACAGCGGATTCAGAGTTCAGATACGGATTTGACGCAAGTTGATTTGTATATAGCAGATATAAAAGACTGTGACGAAGAACTTAAAGAACTTATCAAAAGAAAGAACAAGCGGAATGCAATCAAACGGAAGTGAAGAATAAGATAAACAGAGACAGACAGGAACGAAGTGCAGTGAGCTGATAGTAAACAAATAAGGGAAAAACAGGCTTCCTTATATCCTAACCATCCTCCGTGTCATGCTTCCTGCGCATGCACAATCCTGCTTCTCGCTTCCTCCCACTTAGTAGTTTCGGCATGCACTTTCGTGAATCTGATCCGAGGTTCCAGCAGAATTTCCGAGGTAATCGTAGTGCGGCCAGCCGCAGGTTGGGTGTGAAGCCGAGGATATGGTTCGGGTATCGTGAGTGTTCCTGTTTCAGTGCCGTATGATTGTTGTTTGATGTTGTTGCATTCACTATGCAGAATCGTAGTTGGAGGTTGTATGAGCTAACACTGGTGGAACGATGTTAGAGTACAGTTGTGTAACAAAAGTCCTGGCACCCCAGACTGAGTGATGGGACAAGAATGCCTCTAAGTTTACCACTTTGTATGTCCTCCCTCAGCCTGAATTAATGAAGAATATAAATTACAAGGTTCTGTTTCTCATGATCGCATTTCTGCTTTGAGCACTAAGGTATCCAACGCTTGCCATGGGCCGGGCTGGGCCTGGCCTACAAAAGCCTGGCCCAGCCCACTTACTTGTAGGCCCGGCCCACAAAAGCCCGGCCCGGCCCACGGGCCCACGGGCCAGAGCAAACTTATATTATATTCTGACTAAAATGTTACTTTTAACCCAAACCATAAGATAAAGGCTGCAAATTATAAGGTCTAATTAGAATAGTACTGTTGAATTTTATAATGAGTTTATTTTCTGTAAATACATTTCTCCTAGGTACTAGCACAAGAATAGAGTGTAATTACAGAATTTAATATGAGATTCTAAAGATTTAGTCTCCACCTTGAGCCTCATCAGCAACTAGAGCATCCAGCAAATTCTGAACCATCTGAAGTTCAGGGTGGGTAACTGGAAGAAAATTATCCTTAATCCAGGACTTTGTACATTCCAGCTTAGCTAGTGCATCATCTCCCATGCTACATCGCCTATCAGTCAAAGTAATTCTCGCTCCACTAAAGATTCTCTCAGGCTCGGCAGACATAGCGGGAATACTTAGAATTTCTAGTGCCATTTGGGCAAGATCCCTCATTCCTCGAATGTTAAACATATTAGACCAATACTCTATGAGATCCATATCAATATCCTGCGATATGGGTTCCTGTAAATATTGAGCTAACTTGTCAATTCCTTCAGACTCCATTAGTACCTGACGCTTACGCTGAAAACTTGTCTGAAATTTATGTTTTGGTTGCGTACTAGGGCAAGCATTTCCTAGTTCAGTGCCTAGAGAACTGTTATCCTGTTGAGTTAATACTGTACTGGCTGGATATTTGCCTTTATATGTGTTAACCCACATATTATTTAGGATATTTTTTGCTAAATTAATAGCATCAGGGCGGATATCCCATTGCACCTCAAAATACTCCATCTTCATACCTGGATTCAATACAACAGCAACAATATAAGAAGGACATACCTCAGTCTTTTTATAATAGTTGCTAAGAATTCGCAGAGCATTAGATAGCATGGACAAGATATGACGGGAATTGTATCTTGGTGTATTTTTAGCATTTTCTAAGATCTCCTTTAGCTCATCCATTACTGGCAGAATGTTAGCAATACATCCATTGTTATACTTAACCTGCAGTCTGGTACTCCACTCTGCAAACGGCTCTAGGATTTCCATAATATGGCCTAATGTGCTCCAATCCTTGTCAGAGAGGTCGTCATTAATCAAAGCTGTATCGTTAGCTGCCCTTTCTCCATTCCGGTTTACTCCAATTGCAGTAGCAATAAAGCTACTGATTCCTTCCTTAATTTGTAAAGCCCGCTTCAAAGACTCATAATCACTAGACCACCGTGTTAAATTTCCAACAATTGGAAGCACAATCGTCTTACCGGGATAGGTACTTTGTAGTGCAGCTGAGAATTGGTCAAGTCGTTGTGGTGTTCGACGAATATAAGTAATTATATTGTGCAACTTACCTAACGGTCCCTTTTTCCTCTACTCTCTTAGCTGCCTGAGCTCTTCCTCAGGGGAATGATGACCTTCAATTCCCGCATTTACAATCGCGATTCTGTCTTCACCCCAAAGAAAGCCTTTGACTACGAGATTGATTACATGGCCAAAGCAGCGAAGACGGTCATGAACTGGATGGATTGGCGGAATATTATGCAACTGCATAATTTGTGAAATTTCCTGTAATGCTGTGTCATTGTTACTAGCATTATCAATGTTAAACTTACCAATCTTACTTCCAATTTCATACTTTTGAATTGTTGTCCAAAAGTATGCTGCCTGGTTCTTGCCAGTGTGAGCACCAATAAAGCGATGCAAGTCCAAAAGGACTGCATGAAGCTTGAAATTTGGATCAACCCAGTGAGCTACTATGGCCATATAGGCACGCATATTTGGTCCACTCCACAGGTCAAAGCTGAAATGAATTCGGCACAGCGCACTTTGTAATGATTGCTTTATAGCCTTGAACATAACGTCATGAAATTCATCCAACCAACGGTGTAGGGTATGACCGGACTGGGGGATTACCTTTGTTATAGCCTTAAGATTAGGCCGACAGGCACCAAGATAGGCCAAAAGAGTACGAAATGCTGGATGATTACACACTGAAAAAGGAACACTAGCAGCTGTAACCCAGTGGATTAGCATACTATGAAATATATCTGCATTAAACTCAATCTTAGGAGCATTATTCCCAAAGGCAGCCTGTATTGTGAGTTGTGCACTGGTCGGCCCAGAAGCTACTTGACCCTCAGGCCCAATTTGATGACACCGGCGAAGATGATCAATTGCATTTCTTGTAGAAGAGGCAGCAAAGGTCCTTGGAGCTAGCCGATCGGTGCATTGATTACACTGCCATCTTAGTTTTCCATCAACAAGAATGGTTTCACCATTGCCCTTGTCATAAATATGACTTTTGCGAACCTTTGGCTTCTCCTGCAGAAAGTTATAGCCACTAGCAGTTGCCCTAGTAGCAACTGGACTACTACTTGGAGGAATACTTATACTTGAATCGAGATGGGAGTTTCTCACTTGTCTTCCTGTAATCTTGGTTTAGAAATATTACTTAAATACATAGTATATTATTTATCAAACAGAGAAAATCTACTACCTTCAGGAATGGGGCTAGCATCAACAGAAACACTACTATGATCGTGAATCTCATCATGGAGTTCAGATGCTACTTGTAGCCTGGGATCTACAGGCAAGATCTCGGATCTGGTACTCAGACTTTGAGAACTTGTCACTGGAGGAGAGGAAGGTGGTATTTGGGAAGAGTAAAAGTCGTCAGGCTCCACTGGAGCAGGATTCCGAAAATTGTTCATTGCTGGTTTTGAAGAGACAGACTGACTGCAGCTGGATGAATTCACAACATAGGAGTAAACAGGTTACCTTCCTGTGATGGCAATTGTTTTCAAACTTTTCTAATACAGCTATGATACACCCTTGTAGTACTTTGACACAAACCCTAACTCTTTTACAACTGGTAATACTGCTATTCACGGTTATTGTTTTAACTTTAGGGCACAAATTCACAAACAAACAAAGGCCCACGGGCCCCAGGGGCCACCATCAAGCCCATGGGCTTTTGTGGGCCATGGCCCGGCCTGGCCCATGGCAAGCGTTGAAGGTATCTGGAGTGGTCGAGGTGAAGCAAGTTGAATAATAAAATTTTACCAGGGTGCCAAGACTTTTGTTACACGACTGTAATGGTGCGTAACGGATAATAGGGAGATTTTGCACCCCGTATAAGATAACAATAACAACCAAGCCTTGGCGCCGAGGCTGGGGCTGGTAGTTCTCTAATTCCGAACGATGGAAGGAGGTTTTGCTAATCAAAGAAGATTGAGGAATAAAAAATAGATAGCTGCTTGGCGAGCTGTAACATCTTCACATCTCTGTACCTCCTATCACCATATCACAATATCACCGCCATGCCTCAAAGAAGCTCTGAGCAGAAAGTAGCTGCTGCAACAGCTGCCTTGCTTACTATCCTTACTTCAGCCATCACAGTAACATTTCTACAGCTGCAGCAGCAGCAGCGGGCGCAAAGAAGCCGATCTGTGCAAAAGTACTACTGTAATGGTTACCGCCTTCCACTCTCTATCGTCCCAGGTCGGAAGTTCAGCCTTGAGGGTTATAATGAGACTTGGTGCAAGGAATTTCTCTGGTAATTCACCTTGAACTTCAGAGCTGTCACCAAACTAAGAGGCTACATCTGAGCCCAAGTCCAGTTCTTCCAAAGAGAAGAATAGCTGGGAATTGTTAGCATGAAACTGATGTCAAGGTAGATTTTCTCTGATAGAAATTATAACTATAATTCGTTATTTCCACATGAATGCTATCTCATACCGCTCCCGATATGTCTGCGATCCGGAGACTGCACTTTGCCTTCTTCTCTACCGACTCTTGGTTCCCTGCCAGCTGAAGACCATGATGCATTTCTTGCAGCGGTCACGCACATAGCTAAGCATCGTGTTCAACAATGTAGTGGAACATCTTATCAGATCATTCAGAAATTTGTTCTTTTGGGATAGGAATCGACTTATTCGAGAAATGATTGACGGATACGCAGCTGCAATTGAGCATAAAGGTGGCGTAAAGGGGGTGTGGGGTTTTATTAATGGCACGATGTAAGCTATCTACCGCCCAGATAAGAGTCAAGAAATATATTATTCAGACTATAAGAAATACCATGTGGTCAAATATCAGATATTGAGTATACCGGATGGCTTAATTGCACACCTTGCTGGACCATATAGAGGAGGGGAAAGTGACTGAACTGTTTACCAAAGCCTTGGTCTTGTGGGAAAACTCTGGGAACTCCAACTTGTCGATGATCCAGATCCGGACAAAAGATTTTATATCTACAGTGACCCAGCCTATCGTCTCTCATATGGGATTATCTGTGCATATCAGGCCCAACTCAACCAACCACTTTCACCACTTTCACAGGAGGTTAATATGCATATATTTTACACATAAGTGTGGAACATGGATTTGCAAGGCTGATGATGTTATGGGGATATAATGGGTTTAAGGTGGGTCTTAAGATTGGATTATCGCCTGTAGCTGCTTACTTCATGGGATCAGCTTTGTTTTGTACTATTCATAGCTGCTTTCACGGGAACCAGACAAGTAAAAAGTTTCATTGTAGCCCCCCTTTTGTACATAGCTATCTAGCTGGTGCCTAGATAGGATAAAATCAGCTGCAACATATCCTTTGTTTCCCTATTTGTAGCTTTCATTGTCTCTTCTAATCTATCAATTCCATTGCTCATTGTCTCGGCAGCCTCCATTCCTGCACTAGTACCCTCAGATAGCCCAAGTTTTCCCAGTGCATCTGACACCTTCTGACCCATTCCGGTCAAGGCATCGATAAGTTGAGAGTTGATTTGGTGGTCTTTCTTGCGGTAATCCTCATGGTGGGTTTTTTTCCGCATATATCGTATCTTTTGAATGGCTTCCTCAGTCTGCTCCTAAGAATCAGGCATGGCAGGGGTTCTACCCTGGTGGTCACTTCTGAGGCCATTATCACTACTGCCCTCTGCAGTTGGTAGGATAACTTCAGTGCAGTCACTTCCATGTTCTGAGAAGCCGGAGGAGTAGTATCGCTTGCAACTCAGGCTATATGATACCAGCAAGTTATCCCGATGGATTGCTGCTTGTACACATCAGCAAAAAGCCATCCTGCGTCAGATACGCTGGTGTTGCGTCCTGATTCTGCCAGTGTGGACTCTGCGTCCTGTGCGTCCTGTGCGTCCTGTACTCAGGCGCCACATCGGGTTGCGTCTGGTGCGTTTGGACACCCTTCTCAGTACCGGGCTCTGTCCGGACACATGGAACTAAGCAACCCTGCCCCCCATGCATCCAGACTTCAACCTCAACACCATCACATATCAGGATTTACCACTACCCCTGAGTACCCTGCCCAGGCCAGCCTTCTACTGGTAGGAGTCTGAGGCCCAGCCCTATCGTGAGGAAGGGGTATTTCTTGGCACAGAAAATATGGTTAGTGCTCGCGCCTGGTGAGAAGGCCATCGTACCCTTAATCTTAAATTTACGCTAAAGACCCCCGGGCTGAGTCACACTGGCACTCTGAGTTCTATTTTCAGAACATCATCTTTGAATGAGCGAAAATGCCAGCTCACTCCAGTCTGAAAGCGAGTGATATCCATAACACTCTCAAGTCTAGCATAGTTCCTGGTGGTTTCTTGGCACATAGCCTCAAATTGGACACGACCCAATACACTCTTTTCATCACAACACACAACATTCACACTCCCCGGCCACAGCTGCAACACTCCACCACAGCTAGAGAATCACTCCTGGATCCGACACCTGGAGGTTCCTGGGCTCGATGCCAGCTATCCAGCGGTATAAGATTCATCCCCAGAGGGATATTATTCATGAAGTTACAGGGCTGAATGGGGTGGGGTGCTGGCGATCCCAGAACTCGATAGCAGATTCCTCCACAACCACTGCTCCGATCCTGGTTCCGATTGCGGGAGATTGTTGGGCTCGACGCTGGCTACGCAACGGTGTAAAGGACATCTCTGTGGCAGCAAAACTCAGGAAGTCGCTGACCCTTGAGAGAGTTGTCTTTATAGGTACCCTGGGGATCCCAGAGCTCGATGGCAGATTCCTCCACGACCTCACCTCCGATCCTGGATCTGATTGCGGGAGGATGTTGGGCTCGACGCCAGCTATGCAACGGTATACAGGACGTCTCTGTGGCATCAAAACTCAGGAAATCGCTGTCTTCTGTGGAGAGGATCTTTATTGTAGCCCTGGCGATTCTTTACTCGACGGCAGATTACTCTACAACCGCTGGACGGATCTTGATTCTGTTTGCGGGAGATTGTTGGGCTTGACGCTAGCTATTCAACGGTATAAGGTACGTCTCTGTCGCATCAAGGCTCAGGAATTCGCTGTCTTCTGTGGAGAGGATCTTTATAGTACTAGTAGCCCTGGCTATCTTTTACTCGACGGCAGATTACTCCACAACCGCTGGACCGATCTTGATTCTGTTTGCGGGAGGTTGTTGGGCTCGATGTCAGCTTCCTAACGCTATAAGGTACGTCTCTGTCGCATCAAAGCTCATGCACATCAGCAAAAACGAACCCTGTATCTGATCCGTCGGCGTTGCGTCCTGACGCAAGCGACGCATCTCCTTCGTCCCATGCGTCCTGTGCGTCCTGACTTGCTTTGCAATGCCCTGCCACATCCCACGCTTCCAGATGCTACCTGGTAATGTTCCTTGCGTCCTGACGCAACCTGGCGCCCTCCCTACGTCTGGACTACCCCAGACTCTTTCTCTGATCACTTTTTTCTCCTGATGCGGCGATGTTACGGGGTAGCTAACACGGTAGGATTCCGGGCTAACTAGGCCGAGGATATTCGGGACAACAGAATATAGGTCAGGAAGGCTCAAGCAGAATTGTTCGATAAAGTAATAGAAGAATATCGTAATAACTTATAATATTTTTAAGGTCTCTTCTCCGTTGCTTGATGATGTTCTCAACCATCGGGGAGAGCCCGACTATTTATACTAATGTTCATGCTACTTTGACTTCTCTAGTAAAGAACTATCTTTCTAAGAGTCCAGTTCGTCAGAACAAAGTGCGAACACTGTTTGACCCTGAATCTTGCCCAGCTTGACTCTGAGAATCTCCCGACTGCTATTTCTTCTGAGGGTGTTCCCACTCCACCAGTAGTCAGTCTTCGATCTCTTCGTCCTGATAGACTATAATGGAATATGCAGTCTAAATGCCTACATACCAATAGTATCATGAATATGGAGTGATCAAGTCCGATATTGATCTATCAATGCATAATGCGTATGCATTAGTAAGAGTAGAGAACTGGTTCTCTAATGATCGTTCCAATCAGTTAGCCATATCTTGAAACGTGAACTCTTTGTGGTTCCTGAGTAGCCTCCCAGATGCCTCCGGGAAGTCCCTACTCAGGAAGCCTGGGTTCGGATATATGCTCTCCCCTATGGTGGCATATACCTCGCGCATAATTATGCAAGCTATTCCCACTAGGGTAATAGGCGATAGCTCCTCATCACCTCTTCTCCGCGTCCTGACCCACCCCTCATCCCCGCTCATGTAATCACAACTAATTTGCTGCTTGCTCCGACGTCGCCAGGTGTCTGGGGCAGCAGCACCTTTTTTGGTCCCTCTCAGGTCTCAGGTCTCACGCCTCACTGGTCTGGCGAACTAATGATCTAGGTTTCAAGAAAGTCACTTATATATCTTCTACAATATACAGTATCAATATGTAGGATTCTCACGCATAGCCGAATCCTGATTCTCACGCATCGCTGAATCCTGATTCTCTCATCTGGTTTCCTTAATAAACCTCATTAAATGTTCTCAAATCAATCCGGCTATTTACATGCCATCGCCGGTCCTCCTCAGGGATCAGGTGTGCCAGACGGAGAATTGATCCTCTATCAACTATTGTAAACCCTCGCGTGTCTTCCCTCATCCGCACTGTAACCAAGCCATGCAGATCTGATAGACCCCCTGAGTTCACAGGGGTCAGCAACTGAACACGGGAGACTCGACTCACAGTATCCTCGGATCTGGTGTCGCTGATCTTCATGAGGGCTACTAGCTTTGCCGGGAGACGACCCCTCAGCGCACCATATATTTCTTCTGTGCCCGCTTGTACCCAAACCCAATCATTGCGACTGCCCAGGTTTCTAAAGTGTAGGGTGCCCGTGGATCGTGCATGGTGGATCTCGTAAACATTGGCTTCTTGGAATGTAAGAACTGGGACTTCGAGTTGTGTCAGTAGTTCAATGGGCAGTGATTGAAGCGTCGCATGGTCTTCCGGGAGACCGTGGTCTATCGGCAGGTTATGCCTGCTATATCGTATCAATGCACGATATATAATCTCGAATGAGACTCCCGAGATCCGGCTAAAATCAACGATATGGGACACATCGCCCCCGCGTCTCTTCAAGAGCCTCCGACACATGACTGGCAGCGATACCATACTGGTTGTCCTATCTAAATACTTCAGGACGTTGGGGGAGAGATCTGCGCCGCAATTTTTCAGTGATTGCAAGTTCAAGAGTCTCATCTGGATTGCATGTTGGCAACCGTAGCTATGCATGATCTGGCGCGTGGCATCATTTTTATTTGACTGGCGCCATCCTTCCTTGATTTGCGTCTTGTGAGCTAGCTCTCCGATCTCCGTGGAATACATCGGAATATTGCCAAACTGGCGTGTATGGTCACAAAAGTGGCTTAGTAGATGCATCTTAATGAAGTTGAAAAATGATTCGCCGTGAATCATGTCCATACGCAGTTCATCCTCTTTGTCTGGATCGTCGTTGCGCATCCGGCGCCGTTGGGATGTGGCCACACGCTCACGCATTCGTGCTCGCTGACGTCGAATCTCCTTTCGTTGCTTGTCGACCTTGGCTTGTATGCCTTTTGTCACTCGGAACTCCAAGAAGATGTCCTTCATCCTATGGAACTGGTCCAGATACTCTTCCATATAGGCTATGGTGTCAGGTGTGTGGCTTCGGTATTGTGCCATCATATTGAAGTCAACGAGCGCCCTGACGCATCTGAGAGCACGTTTGAAAGGTAGTGCTTGCGCACCTCCTGGCTGGCGAAGAGCCACGGCGAGAACTCCCAAAATACAACGCCCCAGATTCCTCATCTCTTTCCCTCGCCACTGCGTAACCTCGCGGTAGGCTTTTTGGGGGACTAAGAATCCTGGATATGGCGGTAATGCCTTCCAAACCTCATCAAATGCCTGCAGTCGCCCGTGTTTCTTCAGAAAGGCTTCGATCCAGTCCATCATATGCTTAAATAGCCCGAGATAAATGGTATAGAGTATGTCTGGTTTGTACAGATTAGACGCCGAAGCCCGGTCGAGTCCGTGGAATATATTTTGGCCGATACGAAGATTCATAACGTGGTTGTCGTCGGTCTCCGAGCCTGATGTTTGATTTTCAGGTTTGTAGTGTTGGTACCATGCATAATCTCGGGCTCGATAGCTTCTGGCATTGGTTCCTAATTCGTTGGTCGGCATCTTGCATTTAGGACAGGCGTTTGTTTTCAACCCGTGAAGTGCCACGTTCTCCATATGGTCCGCGATCCACGCAGAGAGATTTGGGAAGCAAAGTCGAACCTTGCCGTCGGCACAGTCAATAGGGATGCCGACATGCACCACATCCTGAAGGGGTGCAAAGGTGAGTTCGAATACATCTTGGAGGGTGTCAGCGTTGATTTTTCTCTGGCGTCAGTCAGCTTTAGAGGACTTGGAGAGTTTGGATGGAACTGGTAATAAGGCAAGAAGAAGGACAGCCATTGATCCTGGGCTGTTGCCCCGAGCCGACGGAAGTTTTCCGATCGTAATATAGACAGGCCACGCTTTCTTGTCTCCTGAAAGGTTGGTGAGGTTAGTCTGATCTGACATCCCAATTATTGGAACAACGGTAGCACCTGGCGGAAGCGTCTCCTATGATCAGTCAGCTAAGGTCTTCCCAACAAAGGTGGGACTCAGATGCTCTACCTGCAGGTCCCACCACCAATCCGCCGTATGCATTTCAGCATATATTCTCTGCCCGGAAGGGTCATATTCACGCCGTGGCGGGTAGACCAATTCATCTCGGTATACGATCTGGCGAAGGAGATATCTGACACAACCTAGGACGTCGCGGTAGAAAAATGGCAAAGTCCTCTGGCCATCCTCAACCTACCCTTCGAACCATTACAGATATTGGCGTAGGGATCCAGGAACCAGAGGTGGTTCTCCAGCGTGTGCATAGAGCGATACCCGACTGATTCGGCATTTCCTAGGCCACTCGAGAAGTAATCGTTGATTCAGGTTTTGGATACTTTTCCGTCAATGAACCAGGATGCCAGTTTGAAACCTTCCGCGCTATTGAATGGTGCCCATGGGTCCGCGCACAGGTTGCTGTGTTCCTCATCAAATCTGGCAACGTCTCCGATTACTTCTCCAACGCCTTCAAAATGATTCTGTTTCCCGGCACAGGCTGAGGTAGTATCGAAGACTTCAGCATCAGACTCGTATGGAATGTCTGGACATAATGCATCTGGTTTCAATCCAGCAGGGCCCGGATCGGATTTATAGTCGGAATCCTGGCACTCACTCGCGTCGGCGTTGAGCAATTCGCCTGTTTGGATGTTGTTATATTGTACGGTGGACGCGAGGACAATGTCCAGACTCGCGTGTGCAGTTCGCAGGTGTTTCTCATATGCACCAGACCTTCTGTATTTGCGGCGGCAGAACGGACATTTGCTAGGCATGGTTGGACGTTACTCAGTCGATCGCGGGGCTCCGAGTCCATGTAGATTCGACGGTAAGGCTATGATATATCAAGTCTTGACCACAGCGCGTGTGGATCGTATGTAGGGCCAAGGGATGCCATATTCATGATCTAGTTGTGGATAGAGTTTAGTGTAGGTGTCACGTAGTATCAGCTATCGTGTCTTTCAACATCTGAGACGGCAAAGATTATACGTTCCTGCCCCAATGCATTTATCAAGTTTCATTCATTCAAGTTGAATCAAACTACAGTAGAGTCCTGTAATGGAGCGTCAAATTTGGGTTTTTTTTTCAAACTACCAAGAGGATCTGGGAGTTTTATATATAAAGTAATTCGATCGCTAGACTAGAGGGACCTCATACCAAGATTCATCTCACACGCAGAACCTCCTCCGAGTCAACAGCCACCATCATCACATCACGAGTATCCCAAATACTGCGATCAATATACATAAGGAATCCAGTGATATGGCGTAGAATAACAACATTGTAGTATAGGCCCTCTTGCCCGCCAGAGGTGCGCAGCAGCCGCCGGCGGGTCAGACCTATCATCTTCCACCTTTTACTCTCGTTGGAGAGTATTCTCATCGACGCCCCGATCCTCAATCAATTAGCGCTCATAAGTTGGCTATGGGCGTCCCCCATCACCCCATAAACAAGCTCCCCCCCTGAATACCTGTGTTGGCCGCATGCTGTGAAAGATCAGATGTTAGCCAGGGGCTATATTTCAGATAATTGGCACTTCCCAGATGCCGAATTGCAGCAAATCGTCGAAGGCATGAGGAGATTGAAACCTGCGTGTGATGAACTCGCCACTGCGTTAGCAGCCAATAACATGGCTAGTATGCAGGAGATTGATGAGGCAGTTCTTCAATTGGTTAAGGACTGTGGAAAGAAGCTGGCAAATACCATTAGGACCAATAACCACGGACCTCCACCCAGCCCAGGCGTCCGAGTCCCCCCTGCCCAAGTTATTGTGAGGCCAATCTTACTACCTCTCAACGCACCACCTCAGTGCCAGTAGAGTATTGCAATGGCTGTAGTACCGAACGCTGGCCCAGTTGGCCAAAATGCTGCGCTGGCCAATCCTCCTGGGCCAGCCCAAAATGTACCTGCTCCCCCGGCGAATCCCCAAGCTCAGAACATTGCCGCACCCGCAGGCCTGGCCGATCCCGAAGCTCAGAACGATCCTCCACCCTGAGGCCCGGCCAATCCCCAACTTAGGATTGGTCTCCGTTTGGGCAATCTCTACCGGCAGAAAAATGCGCACCAATCAGCGAATATTCCTGGGCAGATCCAATCGGGTCCCTCAATGGGCATTCTGGGTACGCTACTGGGTATCGAACATGCTGCAGCGAATCCCCCAAGTCCGATCAATCTGCCCAGCCCAGAAGATATACCTGTGCAGATCCAATCGGGTCCCTCAATGGGCATTCTGGGTACGCCACTGGGTATTAAACTTGAACATGCTCCAGCGAATCCCCCAGGTCCGATCAATCTGCCCGGCCCAGAAGATATACCTGTACAAATCCAAGCGGATCCCCCAATGGGCATTCTGGGTACGCTACTGGGTATCAAACATGCTCCAGCGAATCCCCCAGGTCCGATCAATCTGCCCAGCCCAGAAGATATTCCTGTGCAAATCCAAGCGGATCGCCCAATGGGTATTCTCGGGAGGCCAATGGGGATGCGACATACTCCTCTGGTGGATATCCCGGAAGCCGCGGCACCGAACGTGGAGGATCCGTTGATTCAATCCTTTGATGTGGCGCGGAGGGTGCGTCGCACAGTGTCAGGTCTGACCCAGATTAGTGAGTTCTTTTGGCAATAATCCGGATGTGTTTTTTTTGAACTTACGGACTTAGGAGATATAGATCAAAGTGCTCTGTTTGGACGTCCACGTGCAGTACGTATCGTCTGGGTCAGCCAACCCGCCAATAGCAGCGCACCACGACCAAATAATCGCCTTCTGCATTGGCGTAATCCTTATATCAATGGGGTACGTTTTGCTGAGTTAAATTCCTATGACATACGCAGTCTGTCGGCCATTATTTCGAGAACTGTGCCACACATTATGATTCGCTACATACTTGGCGCCACTGGTGAAGGCAGGCAACAGCTGCGTCTGCATCCCGGCGCCTAATTATCTTATATAGATTACCTCTTTATCGAGAATGATGAGCAGGTAAGGGCCTGGCTGCTGTCGAATCTGGTTCTCGACGATCCGTTGCATCTGTTGGTCTATTGTGATCGCCCAGAGACTCGGAGCAGGTTGCCCACTCCGCCCTTGAGAGGGCACAATTACCTTCGTGAAAATGCCATCGCCAATTGGGCTAGTACCCCGGCGCCAGGTAATCGCATCCAGGCAGCCCGATCAGACGCGAGAACTGACCCTGGACCATCCAATGCCGGAGGTGAACAGGAACAGCGAGATGACTCTCCCTTGTTTCTTCCTGGATTGAGTAGTTCATCATCTGATGTTTCTGACGCCGAAGAGGGATACCAAGCAAGCATCGGAGCATCACCA
>Ga0307517_10001693_pt1 | contig 36444 bp, 35 predicted proteins | sample 23_EM_MG_FD_194515 | JGI IMG/M metagenome (GOLD analysis project Ga0307517, IMG submission 194515) | Populus trichocarpa ectomycorrhiza microbial communities from riparian zone in the Pacific Northwest, United States - 23_EM | ecosystem: Host-associated > Plants > Roots > Unclassified | place...
AGCTTAAGCTATTAGGTAAGGTCCCAGGATATGATTTATATTATTCTCTAACACACCCCCTCAAGTGAAAGCCCTTTGGGCTTGAAACTTGCACAGGCCCACATTACCTTGTGCTTAATTTTTATCAACTTAATGAGGATGGTGAGATTCGAACTCGTGACCGTTTGGTCATTAAGGCTCTGATACTATGTCAAAGAACCATCTTAACCCAATAGCTTAAGCTGTTAGGTGAGGTCCTAGGATATGATTTATATTATTCTCTAACAGGCAAGAGATAGATTAAGCCGTTAAAAAGAATTGTTCCTTCTTGAATAGCCACGGACCTCAAACTTCTCCCTCCTTGATTTTCTTCACCAAGTCTTGCAAGTGTGGGGTAGCCAAGATCTCGGCTTTTAATGGATCCACCTAATTAGGAATAGGAGAAGATATGGCCCATGTTTGAATGCCAAACCTTCGGGACAGAGCATCTGCAACAGAGTTCTTTTTTCCTTTTTTGTAGTGAATTTGGAAATCAAATCCCAAGAGCTTCACCAACCATTTTGGCTGAGCAGCCATTTTTGGTCTTTACGAACAAAGAGATGTGGACGCCATTTTTGAACTGCCTTAAGTCAACATTTCTTCTCATACGTAGATAAGGCCATATTCTTGCCATGCGGAGCTTGGCTAGAAAAAGCAATTGGTCGGTCTCCTTGCATAAGCACTGCACCCAAACCCAAGCCAGAGGCATCACATTCCGCAATGAATTGTTGCGAAAAATCTGGAAGAGCCAACACTGGTCCGGATGCCATGGCCCTTTTTATTTCTTCAAAAGCTTGTTCTACAGCAGGAGTCCACCTAAAGGAATCGTTCTTGAGCATGTGGGTCAATGCTTGATCAATAAAGCCATAGTGGTGGATGAACTTTCTATAATAACCAATCCTCCTAGTCCCCTTCACTGTGGATGGTTTAGGCCATGTCATCATGGAAGATATTCTCCTGGATCCATAGCCACCCCATGATAGGAAATTAAATGCCCCAAGTAACCAGCTTCTTTTTTTATCAAATTGGCATTTTTCCCGTTTGACATAAAATTGGATAGCTTGCAAAATTTGTAGCGCATGAATATCATATAAAAAATACCAAAACAAATTTACAAATTTCTAAAACTGACCTTGTTTCACAGGGTGTGAAAGTGAAGATGATGACTACTTAGTTTTTATAACAGATAGCTTGGATATTTATAATCATTTGATCGAATTTCTCTTACTCTGTTCCAGTTTCTTGCACACATCTAGCAGGGGAAGTAGATGACAAAGTTTCGTGTGGGTGGCATTGTTTCTCTCTGGCACACATTTATATTCTTATAGAATAAGCTTTAGCCTGGGCTGTAAACATATTATTCTTTGCGCTCCAGGAAGCCCAAAAAGGATTGCACGGGTCTCAAACACCATTAAAATGGGATATCATTAGAGCTTGGACTTCGGTGAGAATGCCCTATATACGCAAGTGAATATCATTGTAGAAACTTAAGCTAGGGCAGTGTTCGTTGTCATTACACAATTGTTTGCAAAAGAATGGCTCGACTTGACGTATGCAGAGCATCGCGTGTGGCTCCTTTTGCTTTCTTAAACAAAATCACTTGTATAATATGTGCATGTCTGTAGTTTTTCCATTTGTTTACTAGATTAAATCTGAGCTATACCCGTAGTATTCCTCTTGGTCTACTTTCAAGAACAGCCATATATTCTAAACCATGCATTGTAGAAACCCCATCAGTCTCATTATTTTAGTATTCCTCTTGGTCTACTTTCAAGAACAGCCATAGATTCTAAACCATGCATTGTAGAAACCCCATCAGTCTCATTATTTCATTGATCTTCTGAAGTATTTTGTACATACATTTTTCATTGCAACCGAGACAACCAAAATCATAGTGATGGAACTTGATTTGGAGCAGTCATCCATGATGTTTGATCTCCATATTACAAAGAAGTTTGCCTACATTCTTTTTTAATAAGATGAAAAGAATTGCGACATTTTACAAAGAATTTTTACTATTAGCAGTTTGTTTGCCTTTTTCTTATTCATTTACCTGAAAATACATAGAAGCTCTAAAAAAAGAAACAAAAAACACTAAGAAAAGATTTACTTGCTCCATTTGTATGTAGAAAAGGGAGAGGAACTTCCTTGTGCGAGTAGCTCATTCAGTTTTTGCACTGGTGTGAAGTGCCACTAATGAGGCATAGAAACCATCTTTGATTTTGATCAAAGACTCATGCCTACCTCTCTCTACGATAACTCCATTTTTAACCACTGCGATTAAATCTGCATTCCTGACCGTGGATAATCGATGGGCTACAACAACTGTAGTCCTGTTTACCATGACACGGTCTAATGCATCTTGAACCACTCTTTCAGATTCAGCGTCTAATGCACTTGTAGCCTCATCTAATAGTAAAATCTTTGGATTTTTCACTATGGCACGGGCAATGGCTACCCTTTGCTTCTGCCCCCCAGATAACTGGATTCCACGATCTCCAGCTCCAGTATCGTACCCCTGCATTTTGCATTGTCAAAAGGAAACAAAAATTTGGTGAGTGTTTCTGCGTTATATCTTCACTCGTGATTGATCAATGGACAATCCAAGTAATAAACATGACGAAACCACACCTGATGTAAACTACTAATGAACTTGTGGGCATTGGCCAATTCTGCTGCAGATATAATTTCTGCCTCAGTTGCATCTCCTCCTTTCCCATATGCAATGTTGGCACGGATTGTGTCATTGAACAAAACAGGCTCCTGGCCTACAAGCCCCATTTGCTGCCTAAACCACTTCAATTGTAGCTTTTGAATTTCAGTTCCATCAAGTGTGATGCGACCTGAATCTGGATCATAAAATCTTTGCAACAATGCAACCACTGTTGATTTCCCACTCCCACTTTCTCCAACCAGAGCAACAGTCTGAAAGAAATTCAGTCCAATAAATATAGCTTCTGACATGCTAAATGCTTGAAACAAATAGAAGTTATGACACCATAGAAGACATACCTTCCCAGCACGCATTAACAAGTTAATGTCTCGGAAGATTTGAATATCTGGCCTAGTTGGATACTTAAAGCTCACATGTCGAAGCTCAATTTCTCCCTTCACATTTTCTAATATTATTCCCGACTCGTCACTAGGGTCTATCTTTGACTTCCGGTCTATGATTGAAAATACAGAAGCAGCAGCATTTTTCGCTTTGGTGGTATCAGTAGTGAACGTGCTTGAATGAGAAATTCCAACAGATGCCAACGTCAAAGCAAAGAAAACCTGCAACGAGAACAAGTACCTCAATATCGTTTGAAACTATATTTTCCTGCTAGAACTTCTAAAACTCTAGGGAGCAAGCTTAAAGAAACGTAATAATTACTCACTTGGAAAACATCTTGGAATGTTATGTGGCCGGCGTCAACTAGCCGAGCTCCGACATAGAAACTAGTCGCATAGAAACAGTACAGTAGGAAAGAAGACACCCCAAATCCGACACCACTTACCCATCCCAGCCTCACTCCCGACTTCATGGGACCTCTACATTTGCCTTCATAAAGTTGCATCACCTTCTCTTCAGCACAGAAAGAAGCAACTGTTCTTATGCTGCAAACTGCATCATTAGCCACTTGACTCGCTTCTTCATACATCATCTACAGAAACCAGTTTAATTTGTCACAATGACTAGCTTTTATAAGTTATAGGAAATTTATAAAACGAAAAATTATGCTATCAAAAAACCCCGCACCCTAAACCTTCTAGCAAAATAAAATAGCAGCTGTGGATGTGGCAGTTTGGCAGTTCCCACATGGACAATGAATTCAACTATATTTCTTCAATTTTTTTCTAAAATACTGGCTGATTAGCTTTAAGGGCATACCTTTGCATCCGCGCTGAATCCTTTCATGAACTTCACTTGGATAACTCCATTGATGCCTATCAGAGGGATCAATCCAAGGATAACAAGTGCGAGTTGCCAGCTTGCAGTAAAAGCAATGATCATAGCTGAAGTTACTGTTGCAATATTTTGAACAATAGCAGCTAATTGATCTCCCACCAGAGAACGGACTATTGCAGCATCTGCTGCGAGCCTAGAACCAATTGCCCCACTTGAGTGCTCAGGCTCATCGAACCAGCTAACCTCCATGTTAATCACCCTCTCAAAACACATTGATCTAATCCGCTGGATTAACTTACACCCAGCCACTGAAAAGAAGTATGATCTCACTGGAATTACCACAAATGCAGCCACACCAAGCGTCATAAACATTAATGCCCAGAATTTCGAGTCTTTTCTTAGTACATGCGGTGGTTCAAAAAATGTTTTGATTGCTTTGGACATTAGTGTGCCATAGATTGGTAGTATTGTACCATGGATACATGCTGCAATAGTACCGATTATAAGAACTGGAATTTCTGGCTTGTTGAGAGAGGCAAGGCGGCTAAGTGGGACCTCTGGAGCATCTTCTGGTGGCAGAATATCTTCTGGATCTTCATAGGCATTTTCACGGACACTGAATCCTGTAGGCAAACCAAATGGGAGGGAGAAAGAGTGGCGGCTGCTACCTATTGACGATCCTCGACTTATGGATCGACTTATGGATCGTCGAACTGATCTTCTTTGACTTGATTGTCTAAATGATTCCAAACTGATTTCTGTTTCACGTCCTGACTCTCTGTTTATTTCTTGTAAGCGTACAAGCTGAGAGTATGCTCCATCAGGATCCCCAAGTAGTTGTGAGTGCGTACCTGCTCAATTGACATACATCAACATGTTTCTCTTTGACTCTCACTGACGCATCATGTAATAATGAGCAGCATTTCACTGGTTTTTTTTTTTTTTTTGCTTTCTCTTGGCAAAAGTGCTAGTAAAATTACCAAAACTATGTTATAAAAGTTCAAATCTCTAAAGAAAATGATAGCATGTGAAGGAAAAAACAAGTCCTAACTCCTGAACAATTTAACAAGTGAATAGCATGCTGGAAAATGCATGTCTTATGCTATGGAGATTTCTGTGAGATATATACCTTTTTCAACCATCTTTCCGCGATGGATTACAGCAATCATATCAGCATTTCTCACAGTGGTCAATCGGTGGGCAACAATAACAGTAGTTCGGTCAACCATAATCTTGTCTAATGCATCTTGTACTACCCTCTCAGATTCTGCATCAAGTGCACTTGTAGCTTCATCTAAAAGTAAAATCCGAGGGTTCTTCAAGATTGCTCTGGCTATTGCAATTCTCTGCTTCTGTCCACCTGAAAGCTGAGTTCCATGCTCACCAACCATGGTGTCAAGACCCTGGACGCAAATATGAAAATTGTTGGTCGGTTACTGATTCATGTAATCATAAAAATCAAACAAGAACTTCAATTAGCTGACAAACAGGCAGTTGTTAAGAACCTGAGGTAGTTTATCAATGAACTTGGCAGCATTGGCAAGTTCAGCTGCAGCTCTAATCTCTTCATTTGTTGCACCATCCTTCCCGTATGCAATATTTTCCTTGATGCTAGATGCAAACAACACCGGTTCCTGGCTGACAAGACCAGTTTTTTCTCTAATCCATTTAAGTTGAAACTCTTTGATGTTAATGCCATCTATAAGAACTTCTCCAGCTAGGGGATCATAAAATCTCTCTACCAGACTGATCACTGTTGACTTCCCACTTCCACTATGCCCGACCAAAGCTGCAGTTGTGCCACTTGGGATTGAAAGAGAGAATCCACTAAATATTGGCTCATCTGGTCTGGCTGGATAACTGAAATACACATTCCGCAATTCTATGTCTCCTTGAATGTCGTCCAATACTTTTCCTTTTATATCATAAGCATCTATCTCTGGCTTCCTTTCAATTGTCTCAAACATCTTATGTGCTGCAGCTCGACCGGCAGCAAAAGCACTCAAGCAGGGAGAAGCTTGTCCCAGAGACCTATGAAATTCACACAGCAATGCGAGTAATAAGCAAAAGAATTCATCAAAGAAGTTATAGTTCCAACTTCCAAGCAATCATACTGCATATGCAATAAATTAAAGAATGGAACTTACATGGAACCAGTCAAAATGGCAACAATCACATTAATCACTGCACCCCCACTATATCCTTTTTCCAACACCATCTTTGCACCAAACCATACAGCCATGGAATAACTACAGAACACAATGAACATAACCATACCAACACCAAATCCCGAAAAAATGCCTTCTTTCACACCTGATCCGTAAGCAGTAAGAAGAAGATCGTTGTAAATACTTATAGCTCTCTTCTCCCCAGTAAATGATGCAACCTGGAATACCAAAGGAATATCATCATGGTTTGATCAAACAATAAATAGATAGCAAAATTAGACGGTTTACGGAAGGGAAAACATTAAGCTGATATGTTCTGTTCTAAGCACTCTTATTCTTAATGAAACATACAGTTCTGATTCCTCCAATCGTCTGTTCCACTACATTTGCGGCTTCTGCATAAGCATTCTGTCCACGAGCTGCCATCTTGGATATAAAAAGGGCCATGCTTGCTCCAGCTAGCACTAGGAGGGGAATAGCGGATAACATGACAAGGGCTAACAACCATCCTTTAATAAATGCCACCGCAAAGCCTCCTATGAATGTGGCCATCAGCTGCAGAAATTTTCCAACCTGCAAAAAAGCAGTATTATTTCACATGCGGATTGCATATAAAGTCTTGTGAAAAATCATTGCACTTTTTCTTTAGGTGAGGTTATTTCCATTGCAGCAGAATAATACCTTTTCACCCATTGCATCTTGTATAAGAACAGTGTCACCGGACATTCTACCAACAACCTCTCCCGTATTCGTGTCCTTGTCAAAGAAAGCAATGTCTTGTCTCAATATAGTTTTCAAATACGTACTCCTTATACGCGATGCCTGTCTCTCCCCTGTGACTATCCAGCAAGTCACCTCTGACAAGAACCAAACACAGGTTTTTCCGGTTAATTCACAATGCTTTGCACAAAATTCACTTTGATTTTAAGAGTGAGATATACTTACGAAAGCACGCGGCTACTCCAGAACCCATAGCCAAATATACAAACTTCAGAGAGACCTGAAATATTTGCAGGTACCATCAGAAAAATATTTATATTTTCAATTCAAACATATCAACAAAGAAACACCAGGGGGGTTGGTAAAATTCCTGATGTCAAATCTCAAATTACAACCTAACTTTCGTGGAGAAAATGCTAACAGATGTTATGTAAGTCCAATTCTATAAGCGTGGTTCTAATAACAAAAATATCAAAACTAGTCTGGTACTTAAAGCTTGAAGCATGGCACCACTTTTTTTATACCTTGGAAACCAAACTGGTCATGTCATTGCCAAACTGGTTACTTCCAAATGCATTGATCACGTCTCCCAACAGTAAAGTCATGAGAGGCATGGACATGCCATTCGCAATTGCACCAATTGCGCCCAAGAACATCAACAGATAGTCAGTGGAATCTGCAAACGAGAAGAGCTTAAAAAATGGAACTGATTTAGTATTCTCATGTTCTTTGCTCTTCTCGTGTTTTTCTTCATTCTCGTTAGCGCCAAGGTGCCTCCCATCATCGTTGACTGGTGAAGAGCTGGTGGCTTCATGGATCCTTGCATCACCACCCAAGCCATTCTCCTCAGCCATCATCCTGAACCAGATATTAAATCGGACTCCCCTCTGCTCTCAAAATTACAGTATTTATGTTGTAGCCTGCAAAACACATGTACTCCCCAATATTAATCAAACTTGTCAACCAAGTGGAAAAATTGTAGTTGCATTCAAAATTTTTAGAAAGATTTGAAACACACCAGTGGATGGATCAATATTCATAATAGAAAATCCCAAGAGCACGTTGATCATTAACCCTTTTCAAATACTTTCTCTACAAATACGTTTGAACACTCTTCAACAAGAAAACCCTTCTTGAACTGACGTGGGCAACAAGCAATAAATCATTTGATTTAAATAACAAGCAGGACTAGAAGGTCATCGTATTTTAGTTTAAATGCATATTAAAGGAATAGTAAGTTGGACAAACGAGTGAAAAATGGATTGAAAAGGAAGAATTCGTGGCTTTCTAGAAAGTCAATATTTCATAACGGAGGTGCTAATTTAAAGTTCAAACTTCTACACGCGCAATGTTCAAAATATTCTCAAGATTGACACTCCACCCCTGTTTTGAAATAGTGGAGAAGACAAAAAAAATATCCCTTTGGCATATACAATTTGCTATTCTCATTCACCTCTTGTATCAAATGTTGATTAAATTTCTTGACATTTTGGATCATAGAACTTATATTTCCAATCCTTTTGGAACCCTCGATCTGGCAGATCATTAGCAAGTACTGTCATCTTACTGATTGCCTGCTTTGAGGGATTAACAAGTTTGATGATGGTCTTATGACAAGGACTACAAGCAGCTAGGAATCTACAACATGGTATTTATAGATTCTGCAAGAGTACAGGGTTGTCATGAAGAGGAACCCATGCGGGAAAGCAAGGTGGACCAACGAAGACACCTGTTTCTTTTGTGTCCGTGCAAGTTCGTTCAACAAAAGAAAGATATGCATGCACTGTATGGTGTCCAGTGAGGTAGTAATTTGAAAAGAAGAAGTAAAGAAGTTGCATGCAAAACAACTGTGTGCACGTTTCGATAGAGTTTTGCAGTTCAGATGAAGGAAAACCTTCCATCCAAAAGCCATTTCCACCACCCACACACCATTTAAAACATAAAGCAAACAAATCCCATGCATATCCAAAGAGAAGTATTCTTTGAGAGGCAACCTAATTTTATGAATCACTTACCAAGAAGAAGCGAAAGTGTGGAGGCTGAAATGAGCAAAATCTCTTGGTTCTTGGCCCTGTGGACTTGGATTAATGAGTTTTGGGTTCCTTCAGGACCTGTCTTGATTTTTTTTCCAGCTACAATATTTTCCAGTCGCCTTATATAACGTGATCCTCTCTGTTCAAAGGAGAACTGCGATAATAATATAATATAATATAATATATATAATATATGGCAGACAACGCAACTTAGTCAAAAGTCGCGTTTTCGTGATTGTCAGCTAATATATAGTTTGCCATCTTCCTTATTATTATTATTATACTATATATATATATATATATATAAGAAAGTTACATTACACATCCCTTTTGTTTGTGGGCAACTACATGTATTCTCGTCTTCTAGAAGCAGGATATTTTATTTCATTCCATTAAAAAAACACAAAATAGACTTAGCCACCGCGCGCAGAGAATAATTAGTGCATTTATTTTTTTATAGTATTGTTTTCTCTTTCTACCTCTATATTCAACCATTAATTTAAGGAAGTTCACACATCACATATTATAATCTTAAAAAATAATATAAATTAAAATTATATTTTAATATAATATCAAAATCTTATTAATGACTTACTGATAATATGATCTTGGAGTATATGTGAATTTACGTATTTGTTGTTTCAATCGGAGGGTCTTCCTTTTCTTCTCCGTATTTGATCAAGTCTTGGCATGGATCTAGCTAGATGGAGAAAAAATGTTAACGTCCGTCTCTCAATTTTGCAATCGCAGTTATCTGGAGATGGGGGAACCCAGAAAATAGTCATTAACGAGATTTTCTAATTATAAGGTGGAATATTCAAGGTTTTATTTTATGATTTGGACGTCGAAGTTGGCTGCGCAGACTGTTTCCTGTGGACTGACTAACACGAGAAAGAAAGAAAACATCCAATTAGATATTAGAAAATTAAAATTATTATTATTATCACGGGCTGGTTCGGTAAGCGAATTTATTGTGTAGTATATTTCCCAGAAAACGGAAAACTTATCAGGCATCACGACTTACTGTATTTCTGCCGTCTAAGACTAAAATATAAGGCACTATCAAATCTTTCTCGTGTGTACACTGTACAGTCAGTGGCGGAGCCCCAATAGAAATTAAGGGGGCAATTGCCCCCTTAATCCTTTTATTTCAAAATATTTTTTATATTAAAATTTTAATATAATAACTTAATAAGTAATTTTTTTTGAACAACTAATTGCCTCCTTAATTTCTATTATTTCAAAATATTTTTTATATTAAAATTTTAATATAATAACTTAATAAGTAATTTTTTTTGAACAACTAATTAATCCAAGCTTCTTTTTTTTTTGAATTATTGTTCCTACCTCTCTTTCTTCTATAAAATTTTTCTTCAAGTCCTAAACTATTGATTAATTAAGTAAGTAACCTTTTATGCTTTATGCTTTATGTTTTAGGTGAGTTTCCTTCATTTTTTCTATTTATTTCATTGTTTAATTTTAGTTTTATTCCTTAATAATTAGTTATAAAAATATTAGAATTTATGATAATTTATGGATTTGTTAAATTAATATGTGTATGGATACTATTATATGCATATGAATATGAATTGAAATGAGTTTTGATGAATTAATATGTATTTTGTTATGAATTTCATATGAAAAATGATGGTGATCAACTTACTAGTGATTAAAAATGAAGTATTGAACAACTCAAAACATTAGGGACACAATAAAAAAATTAAAAAAATATATTAATATTTATATTTAACCCACTTATATAGAACAACAAGTCAACAAAGAATTGCTGTCAATAATTTCACTAGTCCTCGGAAGATTTAGAAATAGATGAATGAAAGTTTAATTGTATATATTGAGAAATAATATCTTTAATGAAATTAAAAATGAAGTCATTATGAAACAGTTTCAAAATATAAAAACTCGAAAAGAATAATTATAATGAAAGTTTTTTCATTTTAAAAATATTCTTAAATTAATTTTGATTGACATGAGTTAGTACATGCATTTCAAATTGATTTCTCTATATATAAAACATGTCTATATAGTATATAATATCAAGTATTTATTAGTAATTTGCCTACTCATTTAAATTTTTTTTGCTCCACCACTATGTACAGTCCATGTCTCTTATCATGTATAAGATCAACATTTCTTTCTTTTATTTGTTATTAAAGTAATTATTATTTTAGATTTAAAATTCAACTCGAAGGTCGATCTAAAATAAGACTTCAGTCATAAGTCAGATAGATATTGACTCGAGTTAACATAAAGATATAAATAATTATTATCATAATTTTAAAATTCGATTTGGGGGTCGACCTGAGGTAAAGCTCGGGTCAAATGTCAGGTTGATCATTAATCCAAGTCAATGTAAGGATAAAAATAATTATTATCATAATTTTAAAATCCAACTTGGGGTCGATCCAGGTCAAGATCCAAGTCACGAGTTAGGATGGTCAACTCAGGTTGACCACAGTTTTTTACCCAAATTAAATTTTAAAAAAAAAGAATCAAAGCAACCTTGTTTTAATAAAAAAAAAATTTTAAAAAATTACTGGATTTTTGACACGTGTTTTATTTCAAATTGATTGGGTCGCAGGTTGACTCGGGTTTTTTACTAAGTCAGATCAGATCAATCCTTTTTTCCCCCTTAAACATAGACCTATCCCGGTCCCGGATCAGTCGAGTCTAGTCTAATGTCTACCAAAATATACCAAACACAAGATAAGATAATTGTTTGTCCATTCCAGTCCAATCGATATTATTTAGCATACCAAACACCACCTAAGTATGATATTTGTAAAGCGGGTGCTCCACTGCATCAACAACAAATGATTAATCTATGAGTGTTCGGTAATACATATAAGGTGTTTTTGTAAAAAAAAATATTTTTAAAATTAAAAATACATTAAAATGATATATTTTATTATTATTTTATTTTTAATATCAACACATTAAAACCATAAAAAAATCTAAAAATATTAATTTAATATTTAAAAAAAATTCAAAAACAATTTAAATAACTAGCCAATCAAAAAAATAAAACACACCATAGAGTGTATGGTTCTTCTAGCGCTGTCATCAATTTAAATAACTGATGTGGCTTTTTTTATTCTCATCCTAAAATATGAAGGATGTTAAACGTTGTGTTCAAGAGTTATAAAACGCAGCCAGCAAAAAATTAAGAATTGTTTTATTCTTGGACTTTGACTCAGATCGATAATTAATTAATTAATTAAGCTGAAGGGAACCTTCATGTTGTTGATTATTCAAGACCATTCCTTTTTCACAACTTGGATTTGCTTATTTATTTATTCATTCATTCATTCGGTTAGGGGAAACAAAAGACCCATGCATACTCCATTAGTTCTACGCCTACCACGTCTCAAAGCTCGAGTCATGATTTTTTTAATAAGATTATTTCAAATTAATTTTTATTTTTTTATAAAACAATATAGTGTTGTTTTTATTAAAAAAAATAGTTAACAGGTTGCAATAGTATTTTTCATCGTGTCAACTCGGGTTTTTTACTAGGTCGCCTGAGTTTTTTTCTTTTCTTATTTTTTTTTAAACCCAGCCCGATTCTAGTTCTGAATCAGCTAAGTTCTAAATTAACCTATCAAACTAAACTGAGTTTTAAAAATATTATTTCTACCACATTCAACACATAGCTTTTTAATCTTGCTTACAATTATTTTTATTTTTTTGTATGTAGCTGAGAGAATCAATTTCTTTTTTTGACAAATTTATTTCCAAACTGTTAACTTGTTCTCATCTTGGTTCCAAACAAAAGTATTTCTCAATCAAGCCCCCATTTAATTGAATTACAACAATTGAAGCTATGGGGATCAAGTTTGAACAATTGACAAATATTGAGTCCTTTTTTCATGCAAACATCAAGGACTGAATCGCACAATTACAAAAGAGATTCAACCTCTTTTCTTTGTTTTTTATTCCTTGATTCTTTTATTCAATTTGATCCTTTCAGGATCTTTATCATATGCATATCTTAACATTTAAATTTAGTGAATTAACAGAATCAAAGGCAAAAGTGTGATTTGGATGAAAGGAATGGTCAGGGAACCGATACAATAGATATAAACCAATTTGAATAAATTGGTGGGATCTGCGACAGTGGAATTCTAAGGTTTTTATATCTTCTCTTGATCCAATTTCTCCAAACATGGCATGGTGGGAATTGTTAAAGAGAATGGATTTGAATTATTCACGTGTTCGGTTTTTGACCGGGTCTTGCCGGGTCAACCAGGTCAACCCGCCAGGTTTTTTCTTTCTCTATTTTTTCTTCAACCCGGCCCGGTTCCAGTCCCGGATCGGCAGGGTCCCGGTTCGACCCGCCGAGTCGAACCGGGTTTTAAAATTATGCTTTTAAGTAAAAAACACTCGCATCACACTATTAAATAGGCAAATGCATGGTATTTAAATTCAATGAGCATAAAACTAATTTATTGTAACATCATTTTTAGTGAAAGAGCAATTTTAGAAAAACAAAATCCGTAGCACCTTTTCCTATTGTTACATCATACTATTTACCCACAATGTTCTTAAAGTCTCTCTTAGAATAAAATAATAATAATAATAATAAAAAGCTCATGACTTCCGTAAGTGATATGAATTCAAAATTCACTTATGGAATGAAATTTATTTAGTTTCTTTAATTCCGTCTTGCATTTGAAAAGGTCAATTCTTGCTAGGACTGCAATAGCGTAATCTTTTTCAGCCTGCAGTGTAGTTCCAAATTTTTGTCAGCGTAAGAAAAGGTCATAGGAATCACTAAGTCGAAATAGATTTACCGAAACTTGTTTGATATTATTCCTCAAAAATTTCTAGGTTACTGTGTGGATGTTTTTTTAAAAAAAATCAGAAAAATTGTAGTGTCTTTTGAGAGGAAGTGAGAAAATTATCTGCGAGTGGAAAAAGTCTGTATCGCTTTCCGGATGGTGTGTTTTCCAGGCATCTCGCCGTAACTGAAATAAAGCCACCAGTAAAGCAACATTCAAGTCAATTCTGGAGGATTCTGTCCTCAGGTTTTCTGATCTTATTTGCCAAGCAGGAAGCAGGAAGCAGGAAACAGGAAACAGGAAACAAGAAATGGATAAAATTCTCCCGCAAAACAAAATGGGACGAACATGCCTCGCACCCCATCTATGACATTTGATCTCACTTTTAAAATTCATTTCCAACGCCGTAAGAATCTCGGGATTTCATTAGAAACCAATTCCTTGAAAAGGTCAACCATTTATATATCTATATCGTGTAGCTGCTAATATTCACTTGTCAGAAGCTGCAGTGCATTTTACAAGAAGACAACAGGTTTGAAAAGAGATAAGATGAACAGCCCATCATTAGAAAACGAGGTCACTGAATAATCGCGAGTGTTGAGTCTGATGAGTTGAGCCGTTGAGGCACTGATATTCAGGGAAGAAGCCATCTCTGATATTGATCAAAGCACCATGCTTGCCTTTCACTCCATTTTTAACCTCTGCAATAACATCTGCTTTTTTTTATATATATATAATGTGGGTGTCCGAGCTAGTTTGTGCGTACCTCGATTAATTTCACGGGTCCTGAAATTAACGACCATATAAATTTTCAGTAACCAACTGACGTGGTGGAAATCTATTAAATAAAAGGATCACCGTCCCTTTGTAGATAATTGCTCGAGTCCACAAGCAGGAAGTAGATTACTCGAATCCACGAGCAAGAGATTGAGGTTCTGAATGAAATTCTTATTTCCATGAAAATTCAAGTGTCTGTAACGAGGATTGGTTGCTTGTATTTATAGCTGTCAATCCTAATTCCAATCAGAAACATACTTGCGGAGATAATTAATAAAAACATACAATATTCCTACTTAGAAACGTAAACTAAAGTTCTAACTTTTAAACAATAATATCAATAGCAGAGGAGCACTTAAATAGTGGAATCCGTGTGCAATAAGGAAAAGAGCAGTAGTGGCAGAGCATGCTACTTTGAATCCTCACGTGTTCTTCCTTTCAGCACTAGGATTCCAGTTGGTCTAGAATTCCTTCATTAAGTTGTCCTACATCAGTCTCCCCTTCTTGAATAGAACTCGTCCTCGAGTTGATCAGGTGAGAAGGACATTCATCTGGAGGATGATAGTCAAACAGGTCAGCAACATTGAAGGTGGGAGATATGGTCATTCCTGCAGGAAGGTCCACAACATATGCAGTGTCATTAATCTTCTATAGTATTTGGAAAGGGCCATGCTTTTTATTGTTCAGCTTGCTATACGTTCCTGCTGGTAGTCGCCCTTTACGCAGGTACACCATCATAAGATCTCCTATCTGATAGACTTTTGCTCGTCGCTTACGGTCTGCGGCTGTTTTGTACTTGATATTAGCTTCCTCCAGATTCGCCCGCACCTCTTCCTGAATTGTTTTAATCCGGTCAGCCATATGCTCTGCGGCGATGCTCATTCCAAGAATTTTAGGCAGAGGTGCTAGGTCCAGTGCATGATGTGGTGGTTGGCAGTATACAATTTGGAATGGAGTTTTTCCCGTGGACCTGTTTAGCATGCTGTTATAGGCAAATTCAGCATGTGCCAGTGTAAGATCCCATTGTTTTGGTCTCTCCCCCGATAGGCAGCGAATTAAGTTTCCAAGAGTTTGATTTACTACTTCCGTCTGTCCATCAGTTTGAGGGTGGCTAGTGCTGCTGAATTTCAATGACGTATCAAACCATCTCTACAATATCCGCCAAAAGTGGCTTAAAAATTTTGTGTCTCGATCAGAAGTGATGGATTTAGGAACCCCATGTAGACGAACAACTTCTTTGAAGAACAGATTTGCGATTTGCACGTCATCTGATGTCTTTTTGCATGCGATGAAGTGAGCCATTTTAGAGTACATGTCCACTATTACAAAGACGGAATCAAATCCACGCTGAGTTCGTGGAAGTCCCAGAATGAAATCCATAGATACTTCTTCCCAAGGGGCTGCTGGGATGGGTAGCGGCATGTATAGACCTGTGTTCTACGTGTGTCCTTTGGCTGCTTGGCACGTGGGACAGCATTTGACATGGCTACCAATATCCCGTTTCAGCTGGGGCTAATAATACCTCTCTTCTGCCATGGCCACTGTTTTGTCCTGGCCTAGATGCCCCTCAAACCGCCACCATGTAGTTCGCGGGTTATTTGCTCTCGTAAGGAGCTCCTGGGAATACATAACTGATTGCCTCAGAATAAATATCCCTCTTGAATATGCATGCCTTCTTGTGAGAGTCCCTGCAGACATTTGGTCCAGATAGGGCCAAAATCTTCATCATCCGCATATAAATCCTTAAGGCAGTCGAAACCCATAACTTCAACCCGTATGGTGACAAGCAATAGCGCCCTTTTACTTAGAGCATCCGCTACTTTATTTAACTGCCCAGCCTTATGTTTCAGGGAGAAGGTGAACCTTTGTATAAAGGATACCCAACGTACATGCATTCGGTTCACACTATTCTGGTTATTAATGAATTGTAAGGCGTGGTGATCACTGAAAAGGATAAACTCCCTTTGCACTAAATAGTGCTCCCAAACCTTTAAAGCACGAAACACAACATAAAGTTCAAGTTCGTAGGTGGACCATTTCTTGCGAGATTCACTTAGTTTCTCGCTGTAGAAAGCAACAAGCCTACCTTCCTGAGACAATACATCACCAACACCAACAATAGACGCATCACACTCCACTTTAAATAATTTGTCGAAATCTGGTAGTGCGAGAACTGGAGCAGAAGACAGCTTTTCTTTAATTAGTATGAAGCTTTGTTCTGTTTCAGGTCCCCAATGGAATTGCCCTTTCTTTATGCATTCAGTGATCGGTAAGACGATTCGACTAAAATTTCTAACAAACCGTCGATAGAATGTTGCTAGGCCATGGAAGCTACGCACCTCGCTGACATTCTTTGGGGTAGGCCATTCTCGGATGGCTTTTATTTTGCCTTCGTCGACTTTAATCCCCTCAGCACTCACAACAAATCCTAAAAATAGCAAACTACTGGTCATGAATTCGCACTTTGTCAAATTAACATACAGCTTGTTTTGTTGTAATACTGCTAGTACTTCCCTCAAGTGCTCAAAGTGGTCAGACTTGCTTTGGCTATAAATTAATATATCGTCGAAGTACACTACAACAAAACGGCCAGTAAAGGGTTTAAGTACCTAATTCATTAGGCACATGAAGGTATTCGGGGCGTTGGACAGTCCAAAGGGCATTACTAGCCATTCATATAAGCCCTCTCTCATCTTGAAAGCAGTTTTCCATTCATCCCCGGGTCTAATTCGAATCCGATGATACCCACTCTGTAAATCAATTTTTTAAAAAAATTTCGACCCTGACAGCATGTCTAGCATATCCTCCAGGCGAGGAATTGGAAACCAATACTTAATTGTGATTTTGTTAATGGCTTGGCTGTCTATGCACATGCGCCAACTGTCGTCTTTCTTTGGTACTAGCAAAGCTGGCACCGCGCAAGGACTCATACTCTCTTGAACCAGTCCCTTTCTGATCAGCTCTTCTACCTGCTCTTGTAGGATCTGACTCTCTTTTGGACTCATTCGATAATAGGGTCGATTTGGCAGACTAGCCCCTGGAGTTAAATCAATTTGGTGCTGAATATCGCGCATGGGGGGTATCCCATCTGGTAGCTCTGATGGTATGATTTCCTGAAACTCTGCTAGTAAGGGTTTTAGCTCCTGAGGAATGTTGTGAAGTTCGGTACCGATTCCTCCCCCAATTACTAATGCAAAAAGGTCTCTTGTCTTCTTGGCTTCGTCCATAAATTTTTCCCCATCGACCAGAAGCACTGACTTCCCTTTAGTTTTCGGTTCGACTACAGAAAATTCTTCCTTTATTGGACCCAACATGACTTTCTGCCCTTTACTCATGAAGATATACACATTATCACGCCCCTTGTATATAGCATCCACATCAAACTGCCACGGTCTGCCTAGAATTATATGACAGGCGTCCATTTCAACTACATCACAAGTAACGTTGTCTAGGTAATTTTGCCCAATAGAGAATTGAATGCGGCAAATTTATGTGACCCTTGCTTCTACACCCTGTTTGATCTAGCCGATCTTATATGGTGAGATGTCTCTCAGTTTTTAACCCCAGCTTTGCTACCATGTTTTTTGAAATTATATTCTCGCTGCTGCCGCTATCTATAATGACATCACATACCTTTTTGTTCACAGTGCACCTGGTTCGAAATATGTTGTGTCGCTGAGATTACTCTATCTGTTTTGGCGCAAGTAGTAGTTTTCGAAATACTAGGGAACATGACAATAATTCTCCCTCATCTCCCCCTGTGACTTCGTCCTCTTCATAGGTGTATGCTAATTCATCTTCTACTCCTTCTGTTATTAAATCTAGTTCTATTAAGTTCACTGTACTCCGCCTGGACATTGATTGGAGCGATGTCCTGGCTGCCCACATCGATAGCATTTATCTGTTGATGGACGAGCATAAGGATTTCTAGGTGCTTCTATCGCTCCTCCAATCTTTGAGGGTGCCCCGTTATTATTTGGTCCTTTGAAAGTATTGATGGGCGGTGGTTGAAAGGCTGGAAACTTTCCTTTGTCTATTGCAGCCCGATTAACATCAAAAGAGCTTCTTGTTCCAGCTATCAACTTTGCCATTTCCAGTTGTGTTTCTGCTTTTGTAGCAAGGTTGATGGCTTCAGTTAAAGAATATATGGTTTGCATGGAGACCCGATCCTGTATAGTCAAACATAGACCACCAACAAACCTGCTGACTTGTTGCCCATCAGTTTCTGACAGATTATTACGTGAGGATAATCTGTGGAATTCTTCAACATATGTTTGCACTGTTCTGTTTCCTTGTCTGCAATCCTGATATTGTTGAAACAAGATCTGTTCATAATCTAGTGGTAAATATCTGGCTCGTAGAAGTCGTCTCATCTTTGCCCATGTTTGTACCATCCCTTTTCTCTGTCGCATTCGCGTGAGTTGCAGCTGCTCCCACCATGCAGAGGCTCCTCCCATTAATCTGTAAGCAACCAATTTTACCTTTTTATCTTCAGGGATCTCCATGTAGTCGAATAACCTTTCAACTACTGCCAGCCAATCAAGAAACCCCTTTATTTGCAACTGACCATTGAAACTAGGTAAATCCATTTTCATACGGAATGTTTGTGGTTCTCGCCCTCCCACATTGCGCTGTCCCTGGTGATTGTGTCGAAACATGTGTTCGACATATTCCTCATCATCACTCAATTCATCCTCGTAGGCTAACTGCCTACGTGGAATTGGATGGCGTTCACGAGCAGGAACAATCCTTTCCCTGTAATTTTCGCCTTCATGCTGCAGGTTATTTCCTATTGTTAGCCTAGCAAGGGTTGTTTGTATTGCTTGTAAGTTGTAACGCTTGCTGGGTCTCATGCTGGAAGTTCCTGAATTCAGCTTGTGTGATCATGCCCTCTTCACATTTGCCGTCATCAAGAGCTTCGTTTTCACTCCGTGTGTTTGCCATCTGAACAAGTTAAACCTGCTCTGATACCAACTAACGTAGTGGAAATCTATTACATAAAAGGATCACCATCCCTTTGTAGATAATTGCTCGAGTCCACGAGCAGGAAGTAGATTACTCGAATCCACGAGTAAGAGATTGAGGTTCTGAATGAAATTCTTATTTCCATGAAAATTCAAGTGTCTGTAACGAGGATTGGTTGCTTGTATTTATAGCTGCCAATCCTAATTCCAATCAGAAGCGTGCTTGCGGAGATAATTAATAAAAACATACAATATTCCTACTTAGAAATGTAAACTAAAGTTCTAACTTTTAAACAATAATATCAGTAGCAGAGGAGCACTTAAATAGTGGAATCCGTGTGTAATAAGGAAAAGAGCAGTAGTGGCAGAGCATGCTACTTTGAATCCTCACGTGTTCTTCCTTGCAGCACTAGGATTCCAGTTGGTCTAAAATTCCTTCATTAAGTTGTCCTACATCACCATCATATTAGCAACCATTGCATTCTTGATTGTAGATAACCGATGCTCGCCATGACCTGGTCAAGCACCTCTTAAGCCACTCTTTCAGATTCAGCATCCAGTGCGCGCTCGGAGCCTCATCCAATCACGATGTTTTGGGTATTTAAACAATCGAGGAGGAAGCCTGGCTATCAATTATTCCTTGTATAACTAAGAAACTAAATAATTTGAATTTAAACTTGAAATTGAAACTGGATTCTCAAGATCCTTCGATTGAACTGGCATTTGATAAAATCAATTTTGAATCACTGAGTTTTAGAGGAGGAAGTTTGAAATTGTGTTTTAAACGATGTTTTTTAAATATTTAATTTTTTTATTGTTTAAAAATAATTATTTTATATTTTTATATTATTTTAATTTATTAAAATAAAAAATAATTTATTAAAAATAAAAAATATTATTCTAAAACATTCACTAATAAAAAAACATTTTAAAAAGTCACAACTTTCACCCTTCCCAGTACAAAATGGCATTTTATTTATACCGAGAGTATGTCGTTTGATGGATCCAAAATATCAACCTGGCACGTGTTAGCTTGTTATGCTGTGTGGCCTAATTTACCGTCCACTATTTTCTTCCTTCCCAAAACACCATCCCTGCAATTCATTCGGTCAGATGTTTTTCTTCGCCGAGGGTCTTCCATGAAGCCTCATTTTCCAAAAATTGCAGAGAAATAAATTGAGAGAGAGAGAGAGAGAGTGTAGAGAAGACGAATCTTCTCTCTCGTTCAGCTCCTCTCGAGGATCTGTTACAATTACCTTCCCTTTCAAAAAACATTGCCCTCAAGGTAAGGGTAAGAGTTTTTCAGCCACGATTCATCTACCCAAATGATGTCTTCCTTATTTTAACTTTCCCACCTAAACCGAATCTCCAGTTTAATTTTTCATCTGGTGTAGCGCTCCCGACGATCTATTACTTCTGCCGGATCTGGTTGCAGTTTCCCCTCTTAACCGAATGGTGGGAGCTTTGGTTCCACCCGCTTGTTCTTTCTCTAGACAGCAAGCAACATCCCTAACCCTTGCTTTAATTTTGAATGGCCTGAAATACCTATATGTTAATTTTTGATTTATTTCTGCCTTTGATTGTTTGTAGTAATTATGATCTTTCTCTGATATGTGTATCCATTGCTTCATTGTTTGCAATTGATAAAACTTGGTGGGGTAGCCATGGACTGGTTCAAAAGGGGTGGATTTGGTTGAAGTGTGATAACTTGAATTGTGCCACCATTTTGACATGGTTAACCAGTTTGACCTTTCTCTAGGATTATCACTTGCAAAACACCTTAAATAACCTTCTAGAATTAGACTTTTGTTTGGTCATTGGTCTATGGGTGGTAGGCTAAGGATTGGCGAAGATGTACACCATCGACTTTAAACAATCCAGGCCAGAATTTGCTAGTGAACGTAGGGTCTCGGTCAGTGATTATGTTTTTTGGCAGTCCATGAAGCTTGGGGAAAAAATTGGACAGCCTTGACAAATGTAGAAAGGTGGGCCAGAGGTAGGAAATGGGCATACTTAGTAAGCGCCTATCTATGACAACCAGGATTACTGAGTAGTTGTTGGATTTGTGTAGCTCTTTGATAAAGTCTACAGAAATTGCAGTCCAAGGTTTATGGAGTATAGGCAGGGGTTGAAGAAGACCTAAGGGTTTAATGCTCTCTACCTAAGATCTTTGACAAATATCACATTATCTGATATAGCTTTTTAGGGTTCTTCATACCCTAATTAACCAGCTATCATGTAGGTATTGTATGATAGTTGCCTTGAGGGGACAATACTTGCTCATATAATCCTTCCCTTATAATATAATATCCCTTCCCTAAGTTGGTACTGAAAACCACCCACTGTTTCATTTTCCATCTGTTGAAAAATATTTCGTGTCTCCTGATCCTCTTGATAACTGCTGTCCTTCAATTACTTTACCCAATTGACTATAGAGGAAGTTATAGCCCACAATTCCCCTTGTAAATCTCCCCTCTATTTTCCAAATAGTGCATTTGCCACCAAGTTCTTTAGCTTTTTATCCAAATAGTTTGGCATTACCAGAAAATTAGAAAATACGATTAAAAAAAATAAGATTCTGTTGCTCATTTTCCATCGGCAAGTCCATCAAAAATTAATTTCCATGTAATTTTTTATTTAATCTCAATAAATCCAAAAATAATTATTTATGACTTATGAAATTTATATAGAATATTGATGATAATATTTATTAATAATATAACTATCAATTTTAAATTTAATTGTTTTACTAAAAATGAGTTCACAATTCAATAAATAATTATTAAATTCACACAAATTTTATTTCCCATTAAAATGTGAACCAAATAATAAAATTAATAAAAACATATTTGGTACTCGACTAATTATTTATTATCCACTCAATTTAAACTTATTTAATTTAAATTAATACTTTTTAATTACTATCAATTTCATAAAAATCAATTTTCTTCAAATTCCCAACTTAACAATAATTGGTCATTTCTTTAATTATAACTCACATTTAAGTTATGAAATCAAATTTAATTTTATCAAATGAAAAATAAAATGATTTTTCCTTGAATTCTAAACAAATTCTAACATACAAAACCGTGTCCTTAATTTCTGTTTTAGGAGGTGTTTCAAACTTTGTTGGTAAGTTTTTATTTTGAAAGTTTGTCCTAGCTAGTAGGATCTCCATTTCTGGATTGCCAACACAAGTGCTTGAAACTCCTTTTCATGTGGACAGATTCAGTTCCTTACGCAGATAAGATTTAGACCTCCTATTTTGCATCAATATTGCCCTTATCTCTAACCCTTGAAGCATCATATTCAACAATAAATGGTTGTGAAAAATATAGCAAATCCAGAACTAGGTTACTAGAGACCAAGGTTCTCAAAAACATTTTTTTAACACTAACAAGACATGAAATATACAATATAAACTCAGATCGTAAATTCAAATCGTAAAATCACAAGAAAAATATTTTAACTAATTAAGTTGAGTGGAGTTAAATAATATATTAAAACCCTGATCGAATCAACCTGATTTTATTGTGTTAATATTTTATATGATTAAATTAGAAATTCAATTCTAAATTAAACTTTCAAGTCATCACATAATGAAATGTAAAATTAAATTTTCAATCACAGATTGTGGAGTGGAGTGTCGGGTGGCTCGGATAGAGAGGTAGTAAATTTTTAAACTTTTGTCAAACTCGTAAAATTTTATTGATTTTACCGAATTTGACTGATTTTAACCGAGTTTGACTGATTTCGATCGAATTTGATCGATTTCAAGTTTTTAACCTTATTTTACATATTATATACATGTTAACTTTACATATTATATTCATGATAACTCGTAAAATCATATAATTTTACAAGTGAATTTCTGATTTTAACATCAATGCCAGAGAACCTTTTTAAGGCTTTTATAGGCATTCTCTACTTCCATGTAGTATTTAAATGTCCCTTTCTTAAATAATCATGTTAAGGGTCCTACATGACTCTATAACCCCTAATATACCTCCTATTTTAACCTGTTAGGCGTTTAAACCCCTTTAGGAACTTAAGATTAGAGGTCTAGGTCAACTTACCATAGCCTCCACCATGTTTGGGTAAGCCTTAACTCCTTCTCCAGAGATTATATAATCTAAATATTCAATATCCTGATAAGCAAATTTGCAATTTAGACTTCTGATTTTTGTTGGGCCAAGACTTCTTGTCATATGATTTTTGTTGGGCCATGGTGTCTAATACTACTCTTAGATGTCCTATGTGATCTTTTTTATTATTATTATAGGCTAGTGTCATTACCCAGCATCACAATAACCTTAAAAAAAAAAAATATTTGACATCTTATTTTTTAAGGAAGAAATGTTTTAATTATAAAGTCATCACCTGGTATTATAATCACTAAAAACCCTAATTGATCAATCGAAATTTTATGGTACGAGACTGATTATGCTAAAGAAAAAAATATTATCATCCCTACAACGTTCTATTTAAGGTAGGTTGCATTACTGATTTTGTCTTAAATTACTAAGGGTCTGATGTGCTATGCTTTCGATGGTTTGCCTATAATATTCTCGACTCTGGTGTTAATAAAAATTTAACTAAAACAATACTTTCAACTCTAATATTGGTAAGTGCTACATGGAAAAGATCTGACATTTCTAATTTTATCGTCAATAAATATTTAGCTAAAAATATTTTTAATTTGATATTGGTGAATATTGCTCAAAATTTAATATTTATAACTTTAGCGTTGGTAAATATTGAAGATAAAAGCTCGATACGAGTCGATTTACCTTGAATAATTTTGGGTGAGGTTCTGGCCTATATTGCTAATGCTTACCAATTATAGCCCTTTCAACAGGAGCTCCAGTGAAGAGTTTTGAGAATAATGAAACAACAACTACTCTAGTGTTTTTTTTTTTGTTATTTTATCTCCTAGCTTGCACCAGTTATGTCTAGACTTTTGTCTCCAAATTGCTTCCATATATTTACTGACCTCCTATTTCTCTGAAATTAGACTGTTAAACTCAATCATCTCTGAAGTAGTTAATTTCTGATGCTCCCCTGCTTCTTCTAGCTTTTGGGTTTTGCTTTGTAGCTCCGGCAACCTTTTATCGTGATTTCCAAACGTCTTCAAGATTCTTCTTCATGGATTGTGGGTGAGAGACCCAGCAATTGAAGAACCTTGAAGGTCTCCAACCCTAATTCTGACTAGCTGACAATGATCAGAAAACCCCTGGGATATTGAGATAAAGTTATGGCTGTAAAATGCAAATGACAAGCTGGTGATGCAAGAGCTATATCAATTCAACTCATCTATCAAATCACAAGCTGAAATGAAAGATTTAAAAGCATTGGAGCCATTCAAATTAAGATATCCACTGCTTCTTTCATAGGCATGGAATGTCTCATTAAAGTCCTCCCTTGCAAGAAACACAGGAATTTCAAAGGAAGATTGTAATATTACAAGAATGAAGATGGAAAAGAAGAATGAGGAAAAAGTCACCAATGAAGAAACAGGAACATAAGTTGAAATGAGAACTGGGTCCAAACCCATTATTTCAGATTTAAGTTTTATAGTTGCTATCTCTGTTTCATCTTCTTTATAATTCCATGGTTCCTTTGCAGTGAATCTTCCTTTTGCTTCAGGTGCAGGTCTTGTTAAAATAATATGGCAGTCAATTTCTCTAAACATCAAAGTCATCAGATTCAGCATAGAGCTGTTGATATATCTTAAAATGTACTAGCATATTCAGCACTCTTCGTCGTGGATCAGTTTTTTTTTTCTAAACTTGAAGTAAATATTAAGAGCATGAAAAAAAAAATTTAGCAGTACCAACTCCTTATTTAGCTTGAATTTCAAATTAAATAATCTAAAAGCTAATTCAAAGTAAATTATTCAATTTAATTGATCAAAAAACAACTTGGATGATCGGTAAAAATATGACAAAGTTTTTTTAAAAAATTTATATTAAAACGATGCCAGATTGGATCGTCCTTGGTCACCTTGCAACCTGGATTATGAACTTTAATAAGTTTAATAACTTTGTTGTTTCTGTAAATTATTTTTACTTAATTTTATAATAACTTTTTTTAAGATTATGATAACTCGATGAAAGCAAAACAAAACAAATTATAAAACTTGATTCTCAATCAGTCCAATATAAAAAAAAAAATTATAAAAAAAAAATTAAACTCGATATACCAATATCAACAGGCCCATGGACTTTCTAAAATTTAATAACATGTTTTTTTTTTCCAAATCTATTTTTTTTTTAACTATATGATAAAAAGAAAATTAAACAGTTACATAATCAAGTCCAATTAAAAAAAATACCATGCAAAACCCGCAAAACCACGGTTACCTTGTCAAACTCGTAAACCTGGTCATTGACTCTACAAAGTTTATTAACTTAGTTTCTTTTAATTATTTTTTATTTAACTATACTTTTAAAAAAATAAATCATACCGCGATGTTGGGATATTTTTCTGATACCAACCTGATGCTGATATATTTTTCTGATACTGCAATAACCATATAAAAAATAAATTAAAATAAATTATCAACTTTAAACCCCATAAACATATCATATAAAAACTAAATTAAAAAATAATAATAACCAAAGGAAAAAAAAAATATGTATATATAAATTAACTTCAGTTATAATTAACTTTTTAGCTTTAGTTATAATTATAATATGCTTTCGCTCCAACTACAAAATAGAAAACCCCATTGTTTTATACAGCAATTGCTTTCTATGCTCCTGTGCAGAGGGAACAGATTTTATAAATTCAAACTTGGCTTGCCATGTGATTATTGGATGATTGGCATGACTTCGTTTCAAAATATCGTCAACTTCCCAATCAAATGATAGGGACATGGCTCTCAACCTGTCATCCATTGATTTGATCTCAACAACAGATCCATATCCATGAGAATTCTAGCCATTGGCTCTAATGTTGCCTTATCCTTGATTTCTAACCCCAAAAAAACCCTAATTCGTTATGTTAACTATCAACTAAAGTTGATTCATCCTTCATTTCTCTGTTGTTCATGTTTGCATAGCAGAAATTGCAATATAGATTCTGTAAAAGAGAAAGGAAAACTAGACATTTATACATTTCGTCAGTGTTTGAAAGGAGAATACCTTCTACAAATGGGGTGGCAGAAATATTGCAGGTGGTGACTCAAGAAGTTGAGGCACTCATGTGAAGAGCCACTAAGGAGGCATAAAAACCATCTTTGATATGAATCAGAGTCTCATGCTTGCCTTTCTCTACGATAACTCCATTTTTCACCACGGCAATAACATCTGCGTTCTTGATTGTAGATAATCGGTGGGCGACGACGACCGTAGTCCTGTTCACCATTACTCGGTCCAGGGCATCTTGAACCACTCTTTCAGATTCGGCATCCAGTGCACTGGTAGCCTCATCCAGCAGAAGTATTTTGGGACTTTTGACTATGGCACGAGCAATGGCCACCCTTTGTTTCTGTCCGCCGGATAATTGGATTCCTCTCTCCCCTACAACGGTATCGTACCCCTGCATGTTGCATTGCCATAAGCAACCCAAATTAACACCAGCATCTTAGCAAAATATTCACTCGGATAACAACAACCTGAAGATAGTGCACGAATGATTTTCGATTCTTATCAATGAAAACGCCAATTAAAAGCCATATCATAGCTGCTTGCTTGAGAAATTCAAGTTACTAGCTACTTGCAATTGAATAAGATTACATCAATGGAAACATTTAACGATATCTGTTATATAATGTTCTAACCTGTTGCAAACTACTGATGAACTTGTGTGCATTTGCTAGCTCCGACGCAGCTAGAATTTCCGCTTCCGTTGCATCGCCTTCCTTTCCATATGCAATGTTGGCGCGGATTGTTTCATTGAAGAGAACTGGTTCTTGGCTCACAAGCCCCATTTGCTGCCTCAACCACTTAAGTTGAAGACTTTTAATGTCAATTCCATCAAGAGTTATATGGCCTGAATGGGGATCATAAAACCTTTGCAATAACGAGATCACCGTTGATTTCCCACTTCCGCTTTCTCCAACAAGGGCAACAGTCTAAAAGAAGAGATTCACGTTGATATAATGTAGAACTTGACATGACATTTTAAATGATATGGGCGCCATACTTTCAGAATTCCAATTTTCTGAAGACGATATGTTTGAAAGGATTTGATTTAAAACATGAATAAATTTACCTTGCCAGAATGAATAGCTAAGCTGAGGTCTCGGAAAATTTCAATGTCTGGCCTAGCTGGATACTTAAAGCCTATGTGACGAAGTTCAATTTCTCCCTTCACATTGTCTAATGTTGTTCCCGACTCATCACTTGAATCAATCTGCGACTTTCGGTCTATAATGGAGAATATGGAAGCAGCTGCAGCCTTGGCTTTTGAGGAATCAGGGGCAAAGGAGCTTGATTGAGAAATCCCAATCGCTGCCATGGTTAAAGCAAAGAAAACCTGCGAGTAGACACATTGTTAAGAATTATGAAAACAGCTGTAATTTCTATAACTATCTTGTGGAGATTTTAATAAACAACGAAGAGATGCCCACTTGAAAAACATCTGCAAAAGTAGTTTTCCCATGCTGGACAAGTTGTGCTCCCACATAGAAACTAGTTGCGTAGACAGAAAAAAGTAAGAAGAAAGAAACTCCAAATCCTGCTCCACTTATCAGCCCTTGCCTTATTCCTGTCCTCATAGGGCCTTCACATTTCTTTCTGTATAGTTGCATCACCTTCTCTTCAGCACAGAAAGAGGCAACAGTTCTTATGCTGCCAACAGCGTCATTGGCAACTTGGCTCGCTTCCTCATACATTTTCTGCAACCATTTAGATCAATGAATGCGATTATTAATTATTATTATTTTGGTTCATTTGATGATTATAAATTCATATTCTTTAGCTTACTACAGCAGTAGAATTCACACTCATGAGTTAAAAGAGTATACCTTTGCATCTGAACTGAATCCTTTCAAGAACTTCATTTGAATAAATCCATTGAGTCCTATTAGAGGAAGTAGTACAAGGATTACAAATGCCAATTGCCAACATGCAACAAAGGCAATGACCAAACCCGCTACCGCTGATGCTATGTTCTGAACCAACTGGGAAAGAGAATCTCCAACCAGACCACGCACTGTTGCAGCATCTGCTGAGAGCCTAGCACCAATTGCTCCACTTGAGTGCTCAGGCTCGTCAAACCAACCAACCTCCATGTGAACCATCTTCTCAAAACACATAGATCGGATCCTTTGGATTAATTTGCAACCAGCCACCGAAAATAAGTATGTTTGTGACGGATACACAACAAAAGATGCCAGGCCAAGGGTCATGAACATCAACGCCCAGAACTTCGAATCCTTTCTCAATTCATGAGGTGGTTCAAAAAATGTTTTAATCACCCTGGAAATTAGTATACCAAATATCGGAAATATGACCCCATTGATAATTGCAGCTATAGCTCCAGCAATCAGCACTGGAACCTCCGGCTTGTTGAGATACACAAGGCGGCTGATTGGGACATCTGGAGTTTGTTGTTTCTGTGGAGAAGCTTCTAATTCTTCCGTGTAATTATCAGGGGCATTGAATCCAGTAGGTAAACCAAATGTCACTGAAAACGAGCGGCGACTGCTATTTCCAAAATCAGATGATCCCCGACTTATGGACCGTTTCAGTGAAATTTTTTGACTTGAATGTCTTAAGGACTCGGTAGAAATATCTGACTTCTTTTGGTCATCTGCTTCTTGTTCCGACTCTTTGTTCACTTCTTGTAAGCGTATAAGCTGCGAGTAAGCTCCTTCAGGATCCTTGAGCAGTTCTGAATGTGAACCTGATCGATCAAAGAAAATGATGTTTCAGATCATGTAAGAAAATCTCAGAAAATTTCCCTAATCCATCGTAATCAGAAGACTTGAACAAGTTCTGGGATTAATCATGAGACTATCCTAACTAATGTTGTTGATCGCAGAACTGATTTGGCAGCAGAAAATTAGTGCATGAATCAATCATCATGGTGCATTATTTATCTGCTTATGTAAAACTAGGAAAATAAATAAGAAGTTTCATAAAATATTCCACAATATGTTTGGTGGACAAAAAATCCAAAACAATTCTGAAAATAACAAATATTTTGGATCTATACACAATATGTGGCAATGCAGAGACCAGAAAATTTACAGCAAAGGAATTTCTCAGCAGGATCCCGAGATTTCTTTATGTTTCTTTATATGATAATCATGCATGCTAAATTATATACCTTTCTCCACCATCTTCCCACGGTAAATAACAGCAATCATATCTGCGTTTCTCACAGTGCTCAAACGGTGGGCAACAATTACAGTTGTTCGATTCACCATAATCCTGTCTAATGCCTCCTGCACTATCCTTTCAGATTCTGCATCAAGAGCGCTTGTAGCTTCATCCAAAAGTAAAATTCGCGGATCTTTCAGGATGGCTCTTGCAATTGCAATTCTCTGTTTCTGTCCACCAGACAGCTGAGTTCCATGTTCACCAACCATGGTGTCTATTCCCTGGATGCAAAAGTTGAAGTCCAAATTAAATGGAAAAAACTGAGGCAATCTGCACCTCCTCCTCTCCCAAAAAAAAAAATTAGAACTCTAGAAATTTGTAAAGAGGGAACCAGTTATAACCTGAGGTAGTTTATCGATGAATTTAGCAGCATTGGCAAGTTCAGCTGCAGCTCTTATCTCTTCGGTAGTTGCCATATCCTTTCCATATGCAATGTTATCCTTAATGCTGGACGTGAACAGCACAGGTTCCTGGCTGACAAGACCAATTTTCTCCCGAATCCATTTGAGCTGAAACTCTTTGAGGTTAATGCCATCAATGAGAACTTCACCAGCTTGTGGATCATAGAATCTCTCTATCAGACTGATCACCGTTGACTTTCCGCTTCCACTTTGTCCAACCAATGCTGCAGTTGATCCACTTGGGATGAAAAGAGAGAATCCAGAAAATATTTGCTCATCAGGTCTGGCTGGATAATTGAAATATACATCCCTCAACTCTATATCTCCTCTGATGTCATCCAATATCTTTCCCCTTGTATCGGAGGCATCTATCTCTGGCTTTCTATTGATAGCCTCAAACATCTTATAAGCTGCAGCTTGACCAGATGCAAATGCACTCATACAAGGAGATGCCTGCCCTAGAGACCTGAAACATTCATATGATTAAACCCTAAGAAAACAAACAATTAATTTTCAAAGTAGATTTTGCGTCATAAACTCACATAGAACCGGTCAACACAGCAACAATCACATTAATCACATCACCCCCGGTATATCCTTTTTCCAAAATCATCCTTCCACCAAACCATACTGCCAAAGCATAGCTACAGAACACTACTAACATAACAATGCCAAGACCTACTCCAGCAGCCAAGCCTTCTTGAACACCAGAGTTATAAGCAGTGACAAGAAACTTCTTGTAATTACTTATGGCTTGCTTCTCCCCAGTGAATGATGCAACCTGGATGCAAGATCGGCAATTAGCATTCCATACTGAACTTGCATCTTGGCATATCTTGCTATTTATATGTGTAAACTTACAGTTCTGATTGAGCCAATAGTCTGTTCTACTACAGACGCTGCCTTACTGTAAGCAGTTTGGCCACGAGATGCCATCCTAGCTATCATGATGGACAATCCTGCACCAGCTATCACAAGCAGGGGAATGGAGGATAGCATGACAAGAGTAAGAAGCCAGCCTTTGATAAATGATATTATAAAGCCGCCAATGAATGTTGATACTAGCTGTATAAATTTCCCGACCTGCATAAAATAATTAGGCTTGTTTAACCACAAAAACATCTCGGCAATATGGATGAAATTCACTGCAATTTCCCGTTCTGGTCTGAATACTTTGGTACCTTTTCACCCATAGCATCTTGTATAAGAACAGTGTCACCAGACATTCTACCAACAACCTCTCCAGAGTTTGTTTCCTTGTCGAAAAAGGCAACATCTTGTCTCAGTATAGTTTTCAAATACGTACCCCTTATCCGTGCAGCCTGTCTCTCTCCTGTGACCATCCAGCAAGCCACCTCTGACAAACAACGAGAAAAGGTTTATAAATCCTCAACGCTTGGTGCTCTAGACAATTTCTCTGTAAGGATAGCATTGTTGAATTAATGATGTACTTACGGAGAAATGAACCTACAGCAGAACCAACTCCCAAGTAGACAAATTTGAGAGACACCTAAAGAAAGTTGGACGTTTATCAAATATTAATTAGTAACATCTCTACACATCAGAAATAGCTAGAGAGTTAGAAAACCAGTTATGGATCTTCCAGAGCAGAAAGATGAATGGTGTATCTTATCCTCGAAAAACATTTCTATTGATAGCAACAGGCATGCTGATTATGTTTACCTTTGAAACCAAATCCACTACATCTTTATTATTCTGGTTTTTTCCAAAAGAATTGATCAGATCTCCGAACAGTATTGACATAATTGGCATGGATGCTCCATTTCCAATAGCGCCAACCGTCCCAAGGATCATCAGAAAGATATCTTTAGAATCCGCAAATGAAAAGAGCTTGATAAACGGAACTGTTTTAGTTTCCTCATCTCCTTCGCTCTTCTCTTGCTTCTGTTGGTCCCCATTTCCGGCAGAACTTTTCTCCTCTACCTCCTGGCTTTTTGATGTGCTGGCCTCATCCATACTCTTATCACGACTTCTCCCGTTCTCGACAGCCATAGCATGAAACCTCGAGATATTAATCTAATCCTCAATTACTCACAGGATTCTCAAAACTTGAATCGCAGCTGCAACAGAGCACAAAGAAACCAGCAACTTTTAATGGAGGCCATTCAATACGCCCAATGAAAAAGAAATTAAATGAAGGATTGAGCTGTTCAAGAAATAAATAAAAAATGCCACCTATATTGACCAACTACTTGAACTTGAATCGAAACCTTCAAGTAACATGAAGGAAGAAGGAATAAACAAAATCTTGGCTAAAATAAAGGCAAAAGGCCCCAAGAAGCAAGCAAGAACCGGTAGAGAATATGGTAAAACTTGGGGAATTCACTCACTAGAAATCAGTGTGATAACATACTACAACTATCTAGCTGGCCCAGTTTAGAATTCACTGAACCAAATGAAAGCCAAAACGTCCATCAAGACTCCTGTACATTTTCCCCACGTTACAGAAGCTTCCACTGAATTCTCTCCTTTTTTTTCACAAAGGAATCAAAGTTAGGCAATACTATTTGTCTCTGAAAACAGATCCACCTACCTCATCACAGCAAAATAAAGTACATGATCCAAGAGATAAAGGTGGGCATGGAATGAGGTGGTTTTTCTCAGTGATTCCTTTTGTGGTACAAGAATAAAGAATTAAAAAGCAGAGAAGAAGGTAGTCATCATGCGAGTAAAAAAGTTGACGAAAGAAAAGAACGAGAGAGCAGTGAAATATAGTACTTCTGTTGTGTTTCTGCTAATGTTATTTGCACAAGAACAGCAACAATTAGTTATATCTATATACAGCAGAAACCAATACTTGTCAAAACAGAAAAACCAAGATTCCAAAGGACTCGGAGAGAGAGGAAGAGAGCATTTACCTACCTAAAGAAGAAAAGGGATGTGGAGTAGTAGTGGTTGAGGTGAGAAGTGGTCACCAAGATTCCATAGGTATTATTCTAGTTCTGTGGCTACTGTATGACCTGTTTGCTTTTAGCTTACGTTTACTAAAAAATCCTGCTTCCTCTTGCTTCAAGGGCAAGCATTCGTGTTCCTCTTAACTCATCCTGACTTCCTGCAGCCGGTCAAAAAAACAAATAACACAGATATAATATTCTGCTCTTTTTTCAACCAAATCCCTATTGTTTATGCGTAGACACCAGATGTTATACGGCATGCAGCCCTGTTCCTCGAGCCTAACCTCCAGCCTATTGATTGCTGAAAAATAAATTAGCTATAAGGGTTTTCAGCTTGTATTATCTTAGACTTAGGTTGCGAAATGTTCATCGGCCCACGTGAAGATCATACACAGTGAGTGTGGAAGCAGCCAAATATGAAAGCTGTGACTTCATTATTTAAAAAAATGAATTAAACCACCAGAAATAGTTGTTTCATTGGAGGCCAATCCTTTCAGTTCATGTCGCACTGTGTATATTATTAGCTGTTTCTCATACACATCCGCAGCGCATGATTTTCATGATTATTATTATATTTTAATGATGTTTAGCATAAATTTAATTAGATTAACCACTCGTTTTCATACTTAATAATTATTGTACGATCGTTTCATTAATCAGAGAGGACGCCTACCCTTTAATTAGCTATAAAATCAAGATTTACAATAAATAAAAATCATATCTTTTCTCCGTTTGGACTTTTTATCAACTAGGCAGCACGGTGGCGGGCATGTTTTTCGCTTTGTGATGATAAAATAGCGGCAACAAGTCAAGTCAATTGGCCGCAAGCTAATTGTCACCTAACCAGGCATAGGAATTCAAACGTCTGCCTAATTATTATCCTTGCAGACGTTTCTCCAATTTGGATCTTCTCACAAGGGGCAATATTGTATTTTGCAGAATCTGTGTTCATACGATCTCTAACCTAATTCTTATACCTCTTTTCAAGTATTAAAATTAGGGCAGGACTTTGGATTTTTCAACCCTTTACTTTGTGTGGCCATCACGGAAATGGATAAATTCAAGTTTGATAATTTAATTAAATCGTATGATAATAAGCGTACGATAACAGGGACAGCACAGTAGGTTAGCGTTGAATTATTGTACCAGAGAAAAAAATGAAAGTAATAGGAATAGAGACGTTTTTTTGTTAGAGAGAACATAAAAATAAATTTATTTATAAATTAATTTTAAAATGGATTTATGTAAATATGAGGTATATGAGATATAGAGAAAAGATATTTCCAATAATATTTATTATTTTTAATTTTTAAAATATTTTTATAAAAAAAATTTTAATTCCAGAATTATTCAATTTAGACATGCCTGAATAAAAATGATTATTATTATATTTAAAAAAATTTGAGCGGGAAGCCGACCTGGAGCAAGGCACGGGTCAGGAGTTGAGATCACCAACCGACTTGGGATTTTGATCGGGTTAGGCCATGTTAATCTTTCCTTTATTTTCTCTTAAATCCGAACCAATCAAGGCCACCCATTAGGCCGGTTCGAGTTTTATAATTAGAGTTATTGTACTATTATTAATTCCAACACTCAATATAAACCAAAAAAACAAATAATATCTAAATTTTTTTAATATATATAAGTTTGATAATAATACATACTAAAGATAAAATAATTTTTTATATATATTATTTTGTATTGTTCATCATCGACAAAATCAAATATAAAGACAATTTTTCTATTTTATAAACCAACCAAACATAATTTTATCTCTATCTCTTGTTTTTTCTGTATTTTTTTCTGTTTTAGCACAGTAATATCTAGAATGTGTGGAATATTTAGATTTGGGATTTCCTAGCAAGTTGTAAATTCAAATTAATAATGGAGGAGCGTTGGCTTCCACTATTGCTATAATTCAATGGATACACCGAGATGCTTGTCGACCATCATAATTAAGAAATTCAGAGGTTTCAATTGAAAGTGGCTTCTCGACATTTATTTTCTTTTCTAATTAAATTAATATGCACTACTTTACAATTATTACTTCTTTTGGGAACAGAACTATTCGTCGATCCAATGGCGGATCGATCTCTCGCATGTTCAAATATTCTCTCAAGATTATATATTTTAACAAAAAACAAAAACTTCTTCGTCAATGATTTCATATGGTGTGTGTATTTCTCTAGTTTTGTGTTTGCTTTATGGCTGGCAGCCATGAAGAGCCAGCGGCACCCATAGATTTGCTAATAATTATGAAGAACACACACAAGTCAATAGCCCACTGATACAACAAGGTTCAAGAAGCTAAATATTCCAGCAAGAAATCTTTCTCTGTTGGCGGTTAAGCGTTGAAGGGAGAAGTGGCTGAAACGGGGATGGTGATGCATAGGAGTGATCATCTTCGGTTCGGTTCGGTTTGGTTTTTATCAAAAAATAGTTACCAAACCGAAATTTGTTTTTGAAAAAAATAACCGAAACTGGTTCAAACCGACCGGTTTCAGTTCGGTTCGGTTTTTTTGACAAAAACCTGTTCAAACCGGTTGGCTCGGTTTTTCCGGTTTGGCTCGGTTTTTTTGTTTTTGGCTCTGTTTTTCCGGTTTGGATCGGTTTTTTTTTGTTTGGCTCGGGTTTTTTCTGGGTTTTTTTTTGTTTCAGTTCGGTTTGGTTTTTTCGATTTCAGGCTTATAAAACCGAAACTGAACCAAACCGGTCGGTTTTTTCAAAATTTTAATCGGTTTTTTTTCACAGTTCGGTTTTTTTTATTTTTTTTTTTCAGTTTTCTCGATTTAATCGATTTTTTAATTTTTTTATTCACCCCTGATAATAGGTGCTCAAAGATCAATTTTTTTACATTATTGACTTATTGAGTAAAGAATTTAAGTATCTATATCCTTTTGAATGTCTTTATGAATATTTATTATTCAAATAATAATTAATAGTTATCTTAATCAATATGTAATATCAGATATTTATATTATCAAACTCAATCCAAATTTCACTTGTAATATATATTTTTATTATATAAATAACATTTATAAAATTTAGATAGTAACTGGGGGAAAATAAAACGTGAATTTTGAGTTGCAAAAGGAATAGTAAATCTTACTGTATCATGCCTTGTAACCGGAACAAAAATTTATACCATATTTTTTTTACTAACATTTAGAGTGTGTTTGGTATTGCGGTAGCTGTTGTGGTTGTGGTTTAAAAAAACAATGGTTGTGGTTTAAAAAAAGTTGTTTTATAAAAAGTACTTTTAGTTGAGGTTGGTTTGAAAAAATAGGTGTTTGGTTAAAACTGTATTTGAAATTGAGGTTTAAGAAAAAGTAGTTTAATGTGTTTGGTTAAGAATGTTTTTGAAATTGAGGTTATAAAATAATTTTTTAAAAAATATATTAATATTGATGGTTTTAAATTTAAATA
>Ga0307517_10001694_pt1 | contig 36420 bp, 30 predicted proteins | sample 23_EM_MG_FD_194515 | JGI IMG/M metagenome (GOLD analysis project Ga0307517, IMG submission 194515) | Populus trichocarpa ectomycorrhiza microbial communities from riparian zone in the Pacific Northwest, United States - 23_EM | ecosystem: Host-associated > Plants > Roots > Unclassified | place...
CAGCGTCTGCGAAGGGACCGACAGGACGGTGAAGTCGGCGGCGGCGGCGGCCTCGGCGGCGTCGGTGGTGGCCCGCAGGTTCTCCGGGAGTTCGACGCCGGGGAAGTAATCGGGGTTCGTACGCGTGGAGTTGATGGCCTCCACGACTTCCGCGCGACGCCCCCACAGCGTGACCTCGCACCCCGCGTCGGCGAGCACCATGCCGAAAGCCGTGCCCCACGAACCGGCGCTGAAGACAGCCGCCTTGACCGGCTTGCTCACGTGCTCTGCCCCTCTTCCTGCTCGACCTTCGGCTCGCTCGCCGACTCGGCCTGAGACTCCAACTCGTGGGTTTCCGCGGCCGTTCGGCGCCGCTGCTCGATCCGCTCACGGCGCGGGTCGTAGGGCACCTCGGGCGCCTTCGCGCTGCGGATCTGCTCCAACAGGCGAGTGATGTCGGCCATGATGACCTCGGTCGCCTCTTTGAGGAGGTCCGGGCTCATGTCCTTGCCGTAGAAGCGCGTGAGGTCCACCGGCGGGCCCGCGAGCACATGGCTGGTCTTGCGCGGAAAGACGCGCAGTTTCTTGGCGTACGGCGGGAGCAACTCGTTGGCGCCCCACTGCGCTACGGGAATCACCGGACACTGGGTCTGCAGGGCCACCCGCGCGGCACCGGTCTTTGCGGTCATGGGCCATTGGTCGGGGTCCCGGGTGATGGTGCCCTCGGGATAGAACGCGACGCACTCACCGCGTTCCACGGCTGCGATCGCGGCGCGGAAGGCACTCAACGCGTCGGTGGTCTCGCGGTAGACGGGGATCTGTCCGGTGCCGCGCATCGCGGCGCCGACGAATCCCTTCCCGAAAAGGCTGCTCTTCGCCAGGAATCGCGGAACACGTCCGGTGTTGTACTGAAAGTGTCCGTATGCGAAGGGGTCCACTTGTGAATTGTGGTTCACCGCGGTGATAAACCCGCCCTCGGCCGGAATGTGTTCCATTCCGCCCCAGTCCCGCTTGATCAGAACCACCAGCGGCGGTTTGCAGAGGACCGCTGCGAAGCGGTACCAGAACCCGATTCTGCGGCGGGGCACGCGAACACCTTCCTCTTGGACCTGGGGGGCCGCACAAGTGTCACCCCAGGCCGTCGGTCTGTCGAGAACACCGTACGCCCCGCCACCGACACCGCCAGGGGCGCCGGGTGACAATGGCCGCGACAAGAGAGGGGCGGAACGCCCGTGCAGTGGACCTTGGTCATCCCCCTGAAGCCTCTGGCGCGCGCCAAGAGCAGGCTCGCGGACACCGCGGGCGACGGACTGCGCCCGGGCCTCGCCCTCGCCTTCGCCCAGGACACCGTGGCGGCAGCGCTGGCCTGCCCGGCGGTCCGCGATGTGGCGGTCGTCACGGACGACGCCCTGGCCGGCCGCGAACTGGCCGCGCTGGGCGCCCGTATCGTCACGGACGAGCCGGGAGGCGGCCTGAACGCCGCTCTGCGGCACGCGGCGGCGGTCGTGCGGGTTTCCCGCCCCGAAAGCGCGGTCGCGGCCCTGAACGCCGATCTGCCGGCGCTGCGCCCCGCGGAATTGGCCCGGGTCCTCGACGCGGCCGCCGAATTCCCCCGCGCTTTTCTCCCGGACGCGGCCACAATCGGTACCACCTTGCTCACCGCGCGAGAGGGCCGCGAATTGCGCCCGGCTTTCGGCCCGGATTCCCGCACCCGCCATCGCATCTCCGGGGCGCGCGAACTCACCCTGGACGCGGTGGATTCCGTACGGCAGGACGTGGACACCGGCGAGGACCTGCGCGCGGCACTGGCCCTCGGGGTCGGACCGCGCACGGCGGTAGCGGCGGCGGGGCTGCTGATTCCGGGGCAGTAGACGGCAGTGGGCGGCAGTAGGCTGCGGCCATGCAGGCGACCGCTTACACCTACGACGCCGGAACCCGTACCGGAAGTGTGCTGCTCGACGACGGCACCCCGGTGTCCTTCGACGCCCCCGCGTTCGACGCGGGCGGGCTGCGGCTGCTGCGGCCGGGACAGCGGGTGCGGATCGAGACCGAGGGCCCCAAGGACGGACTCAGGGTCACACTGGTGACACTGCAGACCTTCTGAACGCCCGCCTACGGGCCGTGAATACGCCGCGGGCCGGACTCCCAGAGGGAGTCCGGCCCGGTGCGTGAGTGCCCTGCACCCGTGACTAGCGGGTGGCGGTGGCCTTCTTGGCGGTGGTCTTGCGCGCCGTCGACTTCTTGGCGGGGGCCTTGGTGGCCGTCGCCTTCTTGGCCGGGGCCTTCTTGGCGGTGCCGGTGGCCTTCTTGGCCGCCGTCTTCTTGGCCGTCGCCGTGGTCTTCTTGGCGGTCGCCTTCTTCGCCGTGGCCTTCTTGGCCGTGGCCGTGGTCTTCTTGGCGACCGTCTTCTTCGCCACGGTCTTCTTCGCGGCTGCCGTCGCCCTCTTGGCGGTGGTCTTCTTGGCCGCGGCCTTCTTGACCGTCGCCGAAGCGGTGCCGCTCAGGCTGCCCTTGGGCGCCTTCTTGACGGCGACCTCGCCGCCGCGCGGGAGCTTCTTCGAGCCGCTCACCAGGTCCTTGAAACCCTGGCCCGCGCGGAAGCGCGGCACGGAGGTCTTCTTGACCCGAACCCGCTCGCCCGTCTGGGGGTTGCGGGCGTAACGGGCCGGACGGTCGACCTTCTCGAACGAACCGAAGCCGGTGACCGAAACCCGGTCCCCATTGACCACGGCACGGACGACTGCGTCCAGAACCGCGTCGACCGCCTCGGCGGCCTGCTGACGGCCACCGACCTTGTCCGCAATCGCTTCTACGAGCTGCGCCTTGTTCACGTCTTCCCCTTCGGAGACATTGCCGGAACGAAACTGCTCCGGCTTTTTCGCACGTTAGGCAGATATATACCGCAAATCAAACACGAAACGGGCTAATCACCCGTGCGCCGCAACGAACTCGGCTGTCCTGGACTTGTTTCAGCGTTCCTCTTCCGGGAATCGACCCGCGTCGAGGTCCTCTGTGAACCGGTCCAGCCGCCTTGTCGCGTCGGCGAGATCGTGCTTGGCCGCGGCCGTAATGACCAGCAGCTTCCGGGTCAGCGCCATCCGTACGCCCTCCGGGACTTGCAGTGCGCGCACCCTTGTGTGCGCTTCCTTGAGTTGGTCCGCGACTGCCGCATAGAGCTTGAGTTGGCCGTCGTGTTCCATGCACAGATTGTGCCATCTGGGGCGAGTTGTCGCCTGCGGGGGTAGCAACTGGTGCCTCAAACAGCGTGACGGAGCCCGGCGGCAGCCTTGGCTCAAAGCTGCGCGTACCCCGTCAACACCCTGTCTAACACAGGGAGTTGAGCAAAGCGTTGCAGGCGCGCAGGGCCGTTCGGGTGCAGACATGGCTGTACCCCCAATCGTGGCGATCGGGGGTACAGACGGGGTGTCGCGTGGCCGAATCTCGACCCGGGGAAGGCCTCGTGAGGGTCCTTGGGGTCAGACCTGGACCGTCCGGGGCTTGTACGAGGGGCGCTTGGCCTCGTACGCGGAGATGTCGCCCTCGTTCTGGAGGGTGATGGAGATGTCGTCCAGGCCGTTCAGCAGCCGCCAGCGGGCGTTCTCGTCGAGTTCGAAGGCGGCGGTGATGCCTTCGGCGCGCACCTCACGGGCCTCCAGGTCGACGGTGATCTCGGCCTGCGGGTCCTTCTCGGTGAGTTCCTGCAGCGCGTCCACGATCTTCTGCTCCAGAACCACCGTGAGCAGGCCGTTCTTCAGCGAGTTGCCGCGGAAGATGTCGGCGAACCGCGAGGAGATGACGGCCTTGAAGCCGTAGTTCTGCAGCGCCCACACGGCGTGCTCGCGGGAGGAGCCGGTACCGAAGTCGGGGCCGGCCACCAGGACCGTGGCGCCCTTGCGCTCGGGGCGGTTGAGGATGAAGTTCTCGTCCTTGCGCCAGGCCTCGAAGAGCCCGTCCTCGAAGCCGTCCCTGGTCACCTTCTTGAGCCAGTGGGCGGGGATGATCTGGTCGGTGTCCACGTTGCTGCGGCGCAGCGGGACGGCCCGGCCGGTGTGCGTGGTGAATGCTTCCATGACTCTCAGACTCCAGCGGGCACAGGGGCGTCGGACAGATCGGCGGGCGAGGCCAGGTGGCCCAGCACGGCGGTCGCGGCGGCGACCTGCGGCGAGACCAGGTGCGTACGGCCGCCCTTGCCCTGCCTGCCCTCGAAGTTGCGGTTGGAGGTGGACGCGGAGCGCTCACCGGGTGCCAACTGGTCCGGGTTCATGCCCAGACACATCGAGCAGCCCGCGTGCCGCCACTCGGCGCCGGCCTCCTTGAACACGAGGTCCAGGCCCTCGGAGACGGCCTGGAGACCGACCCGCGCGGAGCCCGGGACGACCAGCATCCGTACGCCGTCGGCGACTTTGCGGCCCTCGACGATCGCGGCGGCCGCACGCAGGTCCTCGATACGGCCGTTGGTGCACGAACCTACGAAGACGGTGTCGACCTTGATGTCGCGCAGCGGCTGGCCGGCCTCCAACCCCATGTATTCCAGGGCCTTTTCGGCGGCGAAGCGCTCCGAAGCGTCTTCGTACGAAGCCGGGTCGGGGACGGTCGCCGAAAGCGGCGCGCCCTGACCGGGGTTGGTGCCCCAGGTGACGAACGGCGCAAGGGAGGGACCGTCGATGACGACCTCGGCGTCGAACTCCGCGTCCGCATCGGTCTTCAGGGTCTTCCAGTACGCGACGGCGGCGTCCCAGTCCTCGCCCTCGGGGGCGTGGGCGCGGCCCTTGATGTACGCGAAGGTGGTCTCGTCGGGGGCGATCATGCCCGCGCGGGCGCCGGCCTCGATCGACATGTTGCAGATGGTCATGCGGGCTTCCATCGAGAGTTTCTCGATGGCGGAGCCGCGATATTCCAGGATGTAGCCCTGGCCGCCGCCGGTGCCGATCTTCGCGATGATGGCGAGGATCAGGTCCTTGGCGGTGACGCCGTCGGGCAATTCGCCGTCGACCGTGATGGCCATGGTCTTCGGGCGGGCCAGCGGCAGCGTCTGTGTCGCCAGCACATGCTCCACCTGGGAGGTGCCGATGCCGAACGCCAGCGCGCCGAAGGCGCCGTGGGTGGAGGTGTGGGAGTCACCGCACACAACGGTGGTACCGGGCTGGGTCAGACCCAGCTGCGGTCCTACGACGTGCACGACACCCTGCTCGACGTCGCCCAGGGAGTGCAGGCGCACGCCGAAGTCGGCGCAGTTCTTGCGCAGCGTCTCCAGCTGGGCCCGGGAGACCGGGTCCGCGATGGGCTTGTCGATGTCGAGGGTCGGGGTGTTGTGATCCTCGGTGGCGATGGTGAGGTCGAGGCGCCGCACCGGACGGCCCGCCTGACGGAGACCGTCGAAGGCCTGCGGGCTGGTCACCTCGTGCAGCAGGTGCAGATCGATGAAGAGGAGGTCGGGCTCGCCCTCCGCGCGCCGGACGACATGGTCGTCCCAGACCTTCTCCGCGAGTGTCCTACCCATCGCTTTCCCTCCGGCCGACGAAACAGCGCCGGCCCAACTAGAGATTTTTGAGGAGACGGCGCTCGCACCCCTGGTTCACGGGCAGCCGCCGCCTGGCCCGTTTCGTACGCGGGCCGCTGTGCCTACAAGAGTTGCGCGTCTCACGAAAAAAGGAACTTGCGTTTCACAGAGTGAGACGCGAGTATCGTTTCATGGACAACAGTAGCGGCGTCGGCGTCCTGGACAAGGCAGCCCTTGTCCTGGGCGCCCTGGAGTCCGGTCCGGCCACCCTCGCGGGTCTGGTCGCGGCGACCGGGCTGGCACGACCCACGGCACACCGGCTGGCCGTGGCTTTGGAACACCACCGCATGGTGGCGCGCGACATGCAGGGCCGGTTCATTCTCGGCCCCCGTCTCGCCGAGCTGGCCGCGGCCGCCGGCGAGGACCGCCTGCTCGCCACGGCGGGCCCGGTGCTCACGCATCTGCGGGACATCACGGGCGAGAGCGCGCAGCTCTACCGCCGCCAGGGCGACATGCGCATCTGCGTCGCCGCCGCGGAGCGCCTGTCCGGACTGCGGGACACGGTCCCGGTCGGCTCGACGCTCACGATGAAAGCCGGTTCGTCCGCGCAGATCCTGATGGCCTGGGAGGAGCCGGAGCGCCTGCACCGCGGCCTCCAGGGCGCCCGCTTCACGGCCACCGCCCTCTCGGGCGTACGGCGCCGGGGCTGGGCCCAGTCCATCGGCGAGCGGGAGCCGGGCGTCGCGTCCGTCTCCGCGCCCGTGCGCGGCCCCTCGAACCGCGTGGTGGCCGCCGTGTCCGTCTCCGGCCCCATCGAGCGCCTGACGCGCCACCCGGGCCGTATGCACGCCCAGGCGGTCATCGACGCCGCCGCCCGCCTCTCCGAGGCCCTGCGCCGCACCGGCTGATCCCCGGAACACCACAGGAGGGCCTGCCTCAACGCCGCGGCAGGCCCTCCGCCATGTCCGGACCTACTCGGCCTTCGCACTCCCCGACCGGTACGCGAACCGGTCCTTGGCCCGCCTCCCCCGCCGCTCCACCGGCACCTGTCCGTGCGCCGCCGCGAGTCCGAAGGCCGGCATGTCGGCGTAGATCGCCTCATAGGACCCCTCGGGCACCACATAGCTCTCGTGCCACAGCCCGACATGGCCGCGCACCTTCCCCGCCTTCTCCTTGCGGTTGATGATCGCCCACGCCCTGTGATGGAACATGTCGGGCGAACTCGCGTACGCGTAGAGCTGCTCCTTGGACTCCCAGTACTGGACGACGTAGTACGTCCGCGGCGACGCCGTCAGCAGCACGTGCCCGAGCAGTCCGCGGCTCCTGTCCTTCCCCAACTCCCGCAGCATGCGCGGCATCGCGAGGAACACCGGCACCCAGTGATGCACGGCCCAGAAGCGGTTGATGCGCATCCCGATCAGCAGCACCACCACCTCCCCCTCGGCGGCAGCGGTGGTACGGCCGTTGACAGCCTTCGCGAACATGACGCCCCCTTGTTGGGTACCAGCACTATCCGATGACCCGTGTTTGGATAGTGCCGGTACCCGAGGAAGGGCGCAAGACATGCGGCTGGCCGAGCTGAGCGAGCGCAGCGGTGTGTCCGTCGCGACGATCAAGTACTACCTGCGCGAAGGACTGCTCGCCCCCGGCCGCCAGATCAACACCACCACCGCCGAGTACGACGAGGAGCACCTGCGTCGACTGCGGCTGGTGCGCGCGATGATCCAGGTCGGCCGGCTGCCGGTGGCGACGGTCCGCGAGGTGCTCGGCCATGTCGACGACGACTCCCTCGGCCGTACGATCCGGCTGGGCGCGGCCCTCTGGGCGTTGCCGCAGGTGCCCGAACCGGACGAGGAGGACGAGTACGTCCAGTCCGCGCACCGCGAGGTGGACAAGCTCCTGGAGACACTCGGCTGGTCCAACTCCCAGGCCCTGGTGACCATTTCGCCGTCCTACCGCTCACTGGTGGTGGCGGTGGCCGCACTTCGTCGGCTCGGGTACGACTGGCCGCCCGAACTCGTCGTGAACTACGCCAAGTTGATGCACCAGGCGGCCGTCCTCGACCTGGACTTCGTGGAGACCCATCCCTCGGAGGCGGAGAAGGTGGAGACGGCGGTCGCGGGCGCGATCTTCGTCGAGCCGGTGCTCCAGGCGTTGCACCGGCTGGCACAGGAGGAGGAGTCGGCGCGACGGTACGGCTTCGAGTGAGCCGGGCACGCGAAAACCCCTCCACCGAAGTGGAGGGGCTCTGCTGTATGTACCCCCGACCGGATTCGAACCGGCGCTACTGCCGTGAGAGGGCAGCGTGCTAGGCCGCTACACAACGGGGGCCTAGATCGTGCGTTTCCGCAGATCAGAGCTGGTCTACCAGGACTCGAACCTAGAATGACGGTACCAGAAACCGTAGTGTTGCCAATTACACCATAGACCAAGGCGATGCAAGGTAAAGCGTACCCCCGACCGGATTCGAACCGGCGCTACTGCCGTGAGAGGGCAGCGTGCTAGGCCGCTACACAACGGGGGCCCTAGCGATCCTGCATGAGAGGCGGCGGGTGCGACCCGACCACCTTCCTGGGAAGGATCTGTACCCCCGACCGGATTCGAACCGGCGCTACTGCCGTGAGAGGGCAGCGTGCTAGGCCGCTACACAACGGGGGCTTTGCAGAGTTGACCTCTGCGGTTGCAGATGAGCTCTGCGAGCTGGCCTACCAGGACTCGAACCTAGACTAACGGAACCAGAAACCGTCGTGCTGCCAATTACACCATAGGCCACTAAGACTCAATCCCTGTCGGGATCTTGTTCTAGCGTGCGCCTCCAGGTGGCTGACCTTTCGGTCTGTTCTCCGGCGGCGCAGGAAGAACATTACCTGAAGGTGGACGGGGCTCCAAAACGGGTATCAGCGCCGAGGAGCGCGGGAAGTTCGGCGAGCGAGGCGATCCGGTGCCGCCCCGCGAGGGCCTCACCAGGGGTGTGCCCGCCGTGACGGTCGATCCACACGGACAGCAGTCCGGCGTCCGCGGCGCCGCGCCAGTCGATCTCGGGGTGATCTCCGACATACGCCACCTCGTGCGGCGGCAGTTCGAGCGCCTCGCAGGCCGCGAGGAAGGCGCCGGCCTCGGGTTTGGAGACGCCCAGCTCGGCCGCGCACAGGACGGCCTCGAAGCGGTCGTACACACCGAGGGCACGCAGTTTGCGGTCCTGGACGGTGAGGCTGGAGTTGGAGAGGACGGCGTGCCGGTGGGTGGCCGCAAGGGCGTCCAGGACGGGCAGGACGTCCGGAAAGAGGGCCCAGGCGGTCTCGTAGTGGGCCTTGTAGCGCTGGAACCAGTCCTCGGCCTCGGCGTCGGTCAACTCCCGGTCCAGGAACAGCCGGACGCGGTCCAGCCGCTGTCCCTCGAACGAGACCTCGCCGGCCGAGAAGCGCGCCCAGTGGAACTCGGTGGCCACCCGCCAGCGCTCGAGGGCCTCCGCCACGCTCGTGGGCCCGTCGACCAGCCCCTCGGTCACCAGGTGCTCACGCATGGCCGCGCGGTCCGCACCCGTGTAGTCGAACAAGGTGTCGTCGACGTCCCAGACAACGGCCCGAATGGTCATGATCCGACGGTATCCCGCGGCCCGGGGGCGCGTCTGCCCCCGGCCTGTCGTCACACGGGGACGACGAAGAAGTCCGTGACGAAGCAGGTGACTTCACCGGCCGCCGTACGGCCGATGAAGGTCGGGTACGCGCCGTCGCCCCAGCCGGAGCCGAAGGCCGCCAGCGTGTGGCCGGTGGAGGGAGAGGTGACCAGGTAGGGCCCCGGAGCGTGGCCGGTCTCCTCGAAGGCGTCCCACAGCGGGCCCTCGTCGCCCTCGCACTCGGGGAAGGAGCCGTCGGCCGACGCGTCGTAGAACGCGCCCGTGCCGGCGTCGACTCCGTAGCCGTAGAACTCGTCCTCGGTGAGTTCGGCGAGGTCCTGGCCGGGCTGGAGGGCGAGTTCCCAGGCGGTGGTGGGTTCGTCCCGTATGACCAGGCGGGCGGCGGCCACGCGCAAGTGGGGCTTGTCGGACGGGGGTTCGTCGGGCTGGGTGAGGGTGGCGACGGCCGCTTCGACTCGGTAGTGGCCGGGGGCCACGGCGACCGTGAAGGGCTCGGACTCGCCGCCGCCCAGGGAGACGAACGGGTCGCAGGCGACCACCTGGCCGGTGGGGAGCCAGAGTTGGCCGCCGTCGGCGAGGTGGATCACGCCGACCGTGCCGGTCTCGTCCTCCCTGAACTCGCTGCCCGGCGTGAACAGCCAGGTGTAGTCACGAGCGGTCATCGGCATGAAAGGCGCCTCTCCTGAACGATCTTCAATGATCCGGAACCCTAACGCCCCGCACTGACAACGCCGAAGGGACGGCAGGCCGTTGCGGCTGCCGCCCCTTCACGCGTGCGTGCGTTACGCGGCCAGCTTGGCGAGGGCCGCGTCGATCCTGGCGAGGGTCTTCTCCTTGCCGAGGATCTCCAGGGACTCGAAGAGCGGCAGGCCGATCGTGCGGCCGGTGACGGCGACGCGGACCGGGGCCTGCGCCTTGCCGAGCTTGAGGCCGTGGGTCTCACCGGCGGCCAGGACGGCCTCCTTGAGGGACTCGGGCGAGGTCCAGTCCGCGGACTCCAACTTCTCGCGGGCCGTACGGAGCAGGGCGTCGGAGCCCTCCTTCATGGCCTTCGTCCAGGACGCCTCGTCCTCGACCGGCTCGGCCAGGAACAGGAAGTCGACGTTGTCCGTGATCTCCGACAGCACCTTCAGACGGGTCTGCGCGTGCGGCGCGACCGCCTGCCACTTGGCCTCGTCGAAGTCCTCCGGCGCCCAGGGGGCGAACGGGGCCTGCAGCCAGGGGGCGCAGCGCTCGGTGAAGTCCTTCACGTCGAGCAGGCGGATGTGGTCGGCGTTGATCGCCTCGCACTTCTTCAGGTCGAAGCGCGCCGGGTTCGGGTTCACGTCGGAGATCTCGAAGGCCGCGACCATCTCGTCCATGGAGAAGACGTCCCGGTCCGCCGCGAGCGACCAGCCCAGCAGGGAGAGGTAGTTGAGCAGTCCCTCGGGCAGGAAACCGCGCTCCCTGTAGAGGTTGAGCGAGGACTCCGGGTCGCGCTTGGAGAGCTTCTTGTTGCCCTCGCCCATCACGTACGGCAGGTGCCCGAAGGAGGGGATCTGCTTGGCGATGCCCAGGTCGATCAGCGCCTTGTAGAGGGCGATCTGGCGCGGGGTGGAGGAGAGCAGGTCCTCCCCGCGAAGGACATGGGTGATCTCCATCAGGGCGTCGTCGACCGGGTTGACGAGCGTGTACAGGGGGGCGCCGTTGGCCCGGACGATGCCGTAGTCCGGCACGTTCTCCGGGGTGAACGTCAGCTCGCCGCGGACCAGGTCCGTGAAGGTGATCGTCTCGTCGGGCATCCGGAAACGGACGATCGGCGTGCGGCCCTCGGCCTTGTAGGCGTCGATCTGCTCGGCGCTCAGGTCGCGGCAGTGGCCGTCGTAGCCGGACGGCTTGCCTGCGGCGCGGGCGGCGGCGCGGCGGGCGTCCAGCTCCTCGGTGGAGCAGTAGCAGTGGTAGGCGCGGCCGGCGGCCTGGAGCTGCTGCGCGACGTCCTTGTAGAGGTCCATCCGCTGCGACTGGCGGTACGGCGCGTGCGGGCCGCCGACCTCGGGGCCCTCGTCCCAGTCGAAGCCCAACCAGCGCATGGCGTCGAGGAGTTGGCCGTAGGACTCCTCGGAGTCGCGGGCCGCGTCGGTGTCCTCGATGCGGAAGACCAGCGTGCCCTGGTGGTGCCGGGCGAACGCCCAGTTGAACAGGGCGGTGCGGACCAGGCCCACGTGGGGGTTGCCGGTCGGCGAGGGGCAGAAACGGACACGGACTGCTGGGGCAGATGCGCTAGCCACGCTTGACAACCTTGTTGGTGAGAGTGCCGATGCCTTCGATGGAGACGGCGACCTCGTCGCCGACGGTGAGCGGTCCGACGCCTGCCGGGGTGCCCGTGAGGATCACGTCGCCGGGGAGCAGCGTCATGGCCTCGGTGATGTTGACGATCAGATCCTCGATCGAGTGGATCATCTCGCTGGTGCGGCCGAGCTGTCGCTGCTGGCCGTTGACCGTGAGCTGGATGGTGAGGTCGCTCGGGTCGAGGTCCGTCTCCACCCAGGGGCCGAGCGGGCAGGAGGTGTCGAAGCCCTTGGCCCGGGCCCACTGCTTCTCGCGCTTCTGGACGTCCCGCGCGGTGATGTCGTTGGCGCAGGTGTAGCCGAGGATGACGTCCTTGACGCGCTCGCGCGGGACCTCGCGGCACATCCGGCCGATGACGACGGCCAGTTCGGCCTCGTGGTGGAGGTCCTCGGTGAAGGAGGGGTACTGGATGTCGTCGCCGGAGCCGATCACCGAGGTGGACGGCTTGAAGAAGGCGAAGGGGACGTCCGGCACCTCGTTGCCCAGTTCCCGGGCGTGCTCGGCGTAGTTGCGGCCGTAGGCGACGACCTTGTTCGGGAGGACCGGCGGCAGCAGCCTGACCTTGCTGAGCGGGACCTTCGTACCGGAGAGTTCGAAGTCCGCGAACGGGATGCCCTTGATGATGTCGAGGACGAGCTCGTCCGGCTTGTCGCCCTCGACCGCGCCGAAGGCGACGTTCCCGTCGATGGAGAATCTGGCGATGCGCACGGGATCCTGGCGCCCCTCACTGAGCTGGCTGGAGTCTGACGCCCCAGGCTAACGCGGTGCGGGTGCCATGCTCGCGCGATTACTCCGCGGCGGCGGTGACCGGGATCTCCATGAGGATGGTGCGGCGCGGGTTGGCGGTCTGGGCCGGCAGGTCGAGCGAGTGTTCCTGCAGCTCCGGCGTCTGCAGCGGCTCGGCGTCCGTGAGGTGCGCCAGCGTCGTGCGTCGCGGGTTGGCAATGTTGCGGAACATCATCGTGGTCTTCACTGTTGTACTCGACCCTCGTCGTCCGTGGGTGGATGGTTGGCAGTATGTGCCCTCATGTAAAGCGTCAGGCTAAACATCCAATTCCCGACCGAAGACGCGAAGAGGCCTTGATCCGTGTGTGAGTTTGCTCACGGCCGCATGGGCAAAGCGTCCAATTCGGACCCTCAACTCACCTCAACGAAACGGACATTGACCCCCTGAAGCTGTCATTCCGCTCCTGATCATGGCGACTTGGGCACATGGCATGCCCTTAGGGGTCGTAGGGATATGCCCCCTTTGGAGTGAATAGCTTTCTACGTCTCGTGACGCACCCCTCACGCGGTGTCACACAGGTCACAGCCTGGCCTACGGGCCTTGTTGGAGATCCGGCACTGTGCTGGAATTCCACGGACCGCCGCAGAATCAGCCCGGCGCTCAGAGGGCGCAACGCAGCGCCAGGGGCGGCGGAAGGGGGAGCAGCGCCGGTCACTCACGACCACACACTGGGGTGCGCGTTCAGGGCGCTCCCTAAGACGCCGACACCGTCCTTCCGTTCACGCGGAGGGGCGCCTGGTCCAGAGGTTGCGACGCTAGTGCAGGGACGTTTCAAGAGGGATGGCAGTGCTTCGGCGGAGCCGGAGCCGCATGGCGGGGCTGGCCCCAAGACCGGCAGCTCCTCGCCCCAGCACGCCCAGAACCCGGGCCCGGCGCCGTCAGGCGACGGTGGAGGCCCCGGCCGCCCCGGTGTGTCCGCAGCCCCGACCCCCGCGCCCCCGGTGAAGCCGCCGTCCGGCGCGCCAGGACCCGGCTCGCGCGTCGCTCTGCGTAACTGGCGCATCTCCACGCGTCTGGTGTCGCTGCTCGCGCTCCCGGTGGTCGCGGCCACCTCGCTGGGCGCGCTGCGCATCAGCGACTCCATGACCGACATCCAGCAGCTCGACAACATGAAGCTGCTGACGGACATGACCAAGCAGGCCACCGCGCTCGCCACCGCGCTGCAGGACGAGCGCGACCTGTCGGCCGGCCCCCTCTCGCACGGCGGCAAGGCCACCGACTACGAGGTCAAGGGCTACGAGGAGAAGACCGACCGCGCCCGCGACAACTTCATCAACGCCTCGGAAGAGGTGGACAGCGCCAGCAAGAGCGGCAACCTCCAGGGCGTCCGGGAGAGCCTGGTCGGCCTCGCCACCGAGCTGGACAACCTCGACAGGATCCGCAAGGCGGCCTACCAGTCGCCGAACAACTCGACGCAGACGGTCGACGCCTACCACCGCCTGATCACCCAGCTGCTGGACCTCTCGCAGGACATGGCGGAGGCCACCAGCAACCCGGAGATGATCCAGCGCACGCGCGCCCTGGCGGCCTTCTCCTCCGCCAAGGAGTTCTCGTCCGTGCAGCGCGCCGTGATCGCGGCGGCCCTGCCCGCGAGCAACACGGTCGCGGGCAGCCTCTCCGCCAACGACCGGCTGTACGCCGACTCCGCTCTGGAGAGCGAGAAGTCGGAACTGAGCATCTTCCGCAACATCTACGGCGACCAGGGCGCCGAAGAGCTCATCACGCCGATCGAGGACAGCAACCCGATCATCGAGTCGGCGGACACCTACGCCCAGCGTGTCCTCGACAACCAGAACGGCCTGGCCTCGCTGGACAAGCGGTCGTACAAGGACTGGGTGGACGACAGCTCGACCAAGATCGAGCAGATGAAGAAGATCGAGCACACGCTGCTCGAAGACATGGAGCAGAAGGCCCGCGAGCTGCGCTCCGCCTCCGAGCGTGAGGCGATCATCTCCGGTGCGCTGATCCTGCTCGTGCTCGGTGTCTCCCTCGTCGGCGCCTTCGTCATCGCCCGGTCCATGATCCGCTCGCTGCGCCGCCTCCAGGAGACCGCCAACAAGGTCGCCCAGGACCGGCTGCCCGAGCTGGTCCGGCAGCTGTCCGAGTCCGACCCGCAGGACGTCGACACGTCCGTGGAGTCGGTCGGTGTGCACTCCCGGGACGAGATCGGCCAGGTGGCCTCGGCCTTCGACGACGTGCACCGCGAGGCCGTCCGGCTCGCCTCCGAGCAGGCCATGCTGCGGGGCAACGTCAACGCGATGTTCACCAACCTCTCGCGCCGCTCCCAGGGCCTCATCCAGCGTCAGCTCTCGCTCATCTCCGAGCTGGAGTCCCGCGAGGCCGACCCGGACCAGCTGTCCTCGCTCTTCAAGCTCGACCACCTCGCGACCCGCATGCGCCGTAACGGTGAGAACCTCCTGGTCCTCGCCGGTGAAGAGCCCGGCCGCCGCTGGACCCGACCGGTCCCGCTGGTCGACGTGCTCCGCGCCGCCGCCTCCGAGGTGGAGCAGTACGAGCGCATCGAGCTCTCCTCCGTGCCGACCACCGAAGTGGCCGGCCGCGTGGTCAACGACCTCGTGCACCTCCTCGCCGAGCTGCTGGAGAACGCGACCTCCTTCTCCTCGCCGCAGACCAAGGTCAAGGTCACCGGTCACGCGCTGCCCGACGGCCGCGTCCTGATCGAGATCCACGACACCGGTATCGGCCTCTCCCCCGAGGACCTCGCGGCGATCAACGAGCGGCTCGCCTCGCCGCCCACCGTGGACGTCTCGGTCTCCCGCCGCATGGGTCTGTTCGTGGTCGGCCGACTGTCCCAGCGTCACGGCATCCGCATCCAGCTGCGTCCCTCCGACTCCGGTGGTACGACCGCGCTGGTCATGCTCCCCGTCGACGTCGCCCAGGGCGGCAAGAAGCCCGCTCCGGGCAAGCCCGGTCAGGCCGCCGTCGGCGCCGCGGCGGCAGCTGCCGCGGCCGGTGCCGGTGCGGCCCGCCGGGGCAACGGCCAGGGTGGCTCCGCGCTCGGCGCGGGCGCGCCCGCCGGTGGCAACGGTGGACTTCTCGGTGCCGGGGCCGCTCCGCGCGGCCAGGTCGGTTCCGGTCAGGGCCCGCGGGCCGCGCTGCCCGGTGCGGGTGGTGGACGTCCGGCTGGGCCGGGCGGACCCGGTGGTCCGGGCGGTGCGCGTGGACCGCAGGGTCCCTCGGCGCCGCAGGGCCGTCCGGCCGGCGCGGGTGCCGGTGCGGGTGCCAGTTCAGGTGCTGGTCTCTTCGGCCAGGCGCCGGGCGCCCCGCAGAGTCTGCAGGCCGCCGGCACGGGTACGCCGCAGGGCTTCGGTGACGGTCGCCAGGACGCCTTCGGCGGGATGCCGCCGCAGAGCAACAACCCGGTGCCGCCGCAGCGCACGAGCAACGACGAGCCCGAGCCGCCCCGCGGTGGTGGCCGGCGGCGCGGGCGTCAGCCGCAGCTCCCGCCGCGCGGTGGTGCGCGGGCCGAGCTGCCCGGCGGCAACAGCAACCAGCGCCCCAGCTGGAGCGACGAGAACGCGCAGCCCCCGCTGGGCCGCGGCAACCTCGACGCCCCGCGTGGTCACGACGAGCGGGACGCCGAGCAGACCTCCCGGATGCCGCGCATCGACGACCGCCAGGGCCCCGCGGCCACGACGGAGATGCCGGCGATACCGCGCTTCGACGCCCAGGACAGCGGACAGTTCCCGCGTCCCGGTGCCAACGGAGCGCAGAACACGGGCCAGTTCCCCCGTCCCGGCACCAACGGGTCGCAGAACCCCGGGCAGTTCCCCCGGCAGGGCGCCAACGGGTCCCAGGACAGCGGGCAGTTCCCGCGCCCGGGCACGAGCGGGCCGCAGGACACGGGCCAGTTCCCCCGTCCCGGTGTGAACGGAGCGCAGGACAGCGGGCAGTTCCCGCGGCCGGACTCCGACGCCCCGCGTCCCGGCGCCAACTCCCCGCAGAACGGCGGCCAGTTCGTCCGCTCGGACGTCTTCGGCTCACCGAGCAACCAGGCCAACAACCCGTCGAACCCGGCCAACACGGGACAGTTCGCCGTCCCGCAGGCGTACGACCCCAGCTCCACGGGTCAGTTCGCCACCCCCGGCTTTGACAACGGCTCCACTGGTCAGCACAATCTGCCGAACCGTCAGAACCCCGCGAATACCGGGCAGTTCGAGCGGCCGCAGGTCAACGGGAACCGCAACGGCGCCGACCTCGGCGCCCAGCGGCCGCCCGCCCCGCAGCGTCCCACCCGCCAGGAGCCCGAGGCGTTGCCGCCTGCCACGGGTCCCGGTGACGGCAGGACGCCGCTGTACGACACGCTGGAGACCAACTGGTTCCACGGCCAGCAGGCGGAACAGCAGCAGAGCACCGGCTCCTTGAGCAACGGCTCCGCTCCCGCCCCGCAGTCGTCGGCACCGTCGGTACCGGCGACACCCCCCCAACGTCCCACGGGCGGTACCTGGCGCAGCTCGCCGAACGACGATCTCGTTCGGCAGGCAGAGCGTGTGAGGCAACCGGCCGCGGGCGGCGTCACCACCTCCGGCCTGCCGCGCCGGGTGCCCAGGGCGAACCTCGTCCCGGGTACGGCTCAGCAGCAACAGCACCAAACCGGTCCGCAGGTCTCCCGTGCGCCTGACGACGTACGTGGCCGGCTGACCAATCTCCGTCGGGGCATCGCACAGGGTCGACAGGCCGGTACGGGTACCGGCCAGACCGGCAGCTTCCCCAGCCCCACTCACCAGCAGGAGCGTTAGTTGAGCCAGATGAGCCAGGCGGCACAGAACCTCAACTGGTTGATAACCAACTTTGTGGACAACACCCCCGGGGTGTCCCACACCGTCGTCGTGTCTGCCGACGGACTCCTTCTGGCCATGTCGGAAGGGTTCCCGCGCGACCGCGCCGACCAACTCGCGGCCGTGGCCTCCGGGCTCACCTCGCTGACGGCCGGGGCATCCCGGATCTTCGAGGGCGGCGACGTGGCACAGACGGTCGTGGAGATGGAGCGGGGATTCCTCTTCCTCATGTCCGTCTCGGACGGCTCGTCCCTGGCAGTGCTCGCGCACCCCGAGTGCGACATCGGTCTCGTCGGCTACGAGATGGCACTGCTCGTCGACCGTGCGGGGGCGGTTCTCACGCCGGACCTGCGCGCCGAACTCCAGGGCAGTCTGCTTCACTGACCGGCCCCGGCACCACCCGTCTCACCAAATCACCGTCCGGCCGCCACAATCCCCCCACCGGCCCTGTCAGACGGCTAGCCCGACCGACTTGCTGTCCCGCCCGGAGGATTCATGACCCCGCCCACCGCCTCTCACGACCCGTACGCCGAGCCGTACGGGGACGAGGGCGACCAGCCGCTGGTCCGTCCGTATGCGATGACCGGCGGCCGGACCAGGCCGCGCTACCAGCTCGCCATCGAGGCGCTGATCAGCACGACGGCCGACCCGGCAGCGCTGATGGGACTGCTCCCTGAGCACCAGCGCATCTGCCACCTGTGCCGCGAGGTCAAGTCGGTCGCGGAGGTGTCGGCACTCCTCGCCATGCCCCTCGGTGTGGCCAGGATCCTCGTCGCGGACCTCGCCGAGGCCGGACTGGTGGCCATCCACCAGCCGGGCGGCGACGAGAACAACGGCGGCGCACCGGACGTGACGCTGCTCGAAAGGGTGCTCAGTGGACTTCGCAAGCTCTGACGGAGGGCGGGCGACCACCTCCGCGAAGATCGTGGTGGCGGGTGGCTTCGGCGTCGGCAAGACCACGTTCGTGGGTGCCGTCTCGGAGATCAACCCGCTGCGCACGGAGGCCGTCATGACGTCCGCGTCCGCGGGCATCGACGACCTCACCCACACCGGGGACAAGACCACTACCACGGTGGCCATGGACTTCGGACGCATCACCCTGGACCAGGACCTGATCCTGTACCTCTTCGGTACGCCGGGTCAGGACCGTTTCTGGTTCATGTGGGACGACCTGGTACGCGGCGCGATCGGCGCCGTCGTGCTGGTGGACACCCGCCGGCTGGCCGACTGCTTCCCCGCGGTCGACTACTTCGAGAACAGCGGGCTGCCCTTCGTCATCGCCCTCAACGGGTTCGACGGCCACCAGCCGTACAACCCCGAAGAGGTCCGCGAGGCGCTGCAGATCGGTCCGGACGCGCCGATCATCACGACGGACGCCCGGCACCGCTCGGACGCGAAGAGTGCGCTGATCACGCTGGTCGAGCACGCGCTCATGGCCCGGCTCCGGTAGCTCCCGGCGGGCCCCTGCATGCAGTTCTCAAGTCGGCAGCGCCATACGGCAGTTGTCGTAGACACCCCGGAGCCGGCTGTGGCCTTTGACACGGTCGGCCCCGGTGTTCATAACGTTTCGGCAGAGGAATCCGGTGGTACCGCAACGCGTCGCGTTCATCCGGTGCCGCTGCGCTAACAAAGCCCCGTCTTTTGACGGGGCTCGCTCTTTATGACCGTTTTATCTGGGGCTTACATCACTCGGAATCCGCGGTTCCGACTGTTTGGAATCGCGGATGCTGACGTGCTGGAATGCGTGAACTGCCCAATAGTCAACGACGTACTGATAAGCAGAGGTCGTTGACGGGCTTGAGACACTGCGGCACGACGATAGGTGCCGACCGCCGGAAGGTTGTTGGTCGAGTGAGGCGAAGCAAGAACGGTCCCGAGCCGTCGGCCCGGGGCAACTTCACCCCGCCGCCGCGCGGAGCGGCGCCCGCCCCTGTGCCAGGCTCGGAGCCCACGGCGCCACCCGCTCCCAGCGGCAGCCGTTTCTCCCCCCGCAACTGGCGGGTGCCGACCAGGCTGAACGCGATCCTGCTCATACCCGTGGGCGTCGGCCTCATCATGGGCGGCTTCCAGGTCAAGAGCTCGATCGACACCTGGCAGAACGCCGAGGATGCGGAGAAGACCGCCCGCGTGGTGCAGGCCGCGCTGACCTACAGCAACGCGATCACCAACGAGCGTGACGTGACCGCCGCTCCGTTGCTGGAGGGCAAGGGCGCGAAGGACGCGACGGTCGTGGCCGCCCGCAAGGCCACGGACGACGCCGCCGACGTCTTCGACAAGGCCGCGCAGAACATGCCGGACCAGCCGGGCCTTGAGCGTCGGCTCAGCCGCTTCCGCAAGGTGGAGCCGCAGCTGCAGTCGATCCGGACCGCCGCCTACACCTCGAAGATGAAGGGCGTGCAGACCGAGGAGAGCTACGTCAACCTGGAGCACCCGCTCCTCGAGTTCTCGAACGAGCTCGGCCTCGGCACCGGCAACATCACCAGCTACGGCCGCTCGGTCTACGCCATCGCGCTGGCCAAGGGCGCGCTCTCCCTGGAGCGCTCCATCGGCACCCACCTGCTGATCAGCCCCGGCCCCGACCAGACCAGCCTGGCGACCCAGCGCACCGCCATCACCTCGTACGCCTACCTGGAGGGCATCGCCATCCAGGAGTACCAGGCCGGCGGTACCGACGCGGACATCGCGAAGTTGAACACGGCGCTGGCGAAGGTGCAGACCGACGGCGCGGCCATGGTCAAGCAGGCCGCCGCGCAGGCGAAGGCCCAGGACAAGACGTACGTGCCGCCGCCGAGCGACCCGGTCAAGATCGTCACGGCCATGTCGCAGCTGCAGACCACCGACACCTCGGCGCGCACCGCCCTCGCCGCACAGGGCATCACCGCCCAGAACTGGTGGGCGGGCACCACCCTCAAGTACGAGGCGTACCGCAAGATCGAGGAGGACAAGGCCGACATCGCGGTGAGCGAGGCCTCCGACATCGCGGACAACGCCAAGCGCGACGCCATCATCACCGGTGCCGCCGTCGTCGTCGCCCTGCTCCTCGCCTTCATCCTGGCCGGCGCGGTCGCCCGCCAGATGAGCCGCGCGATGCGCCAGCTGCGCAACGCCGCCTTCGGCATCGCCGAGCAGCGCCTCCCGATGCTGGTCGACCAGCTCTCGCGCACCGACCCCGGCCGCGTCGACACCCGCGTCCAGCCGATCCCCATCACCACCACGGACGAGATCGGCGAAGTCGCCAGAGCCTTCGACCAGGTCCACCGCGAGGCCGTACGACTCGCCGCCGAGCAGGCCCTCCTGCGAGGCAACATCAACGCGATCTTCACCAACCTCTCGCGCCGCAACCAGTCGCTGATCGAGGGCCAACTGACCCTGATCACCGACCTGGAGAACAACGAGGCCGACCCGGACCAGCTGGAGAACCTCTTCCGCCTGGATCACCTCGCGACCCGTATGCGCCGCAACGGCGAGAACCTCCTGGTCCTCGCCGGCGAGGAGCCCGGCCGCCGCTGGGACCAGCCGGTCCCGCTGGTCGACGTGCTGCGCGCCGCCTCCTCCGAGGTGGAGCAGTACGAGCGCATCGAGCTGTCGGGTGTCCCGGAGGCCGAGATCCACGGCCGCGCCGTGACCGACCTCGTGCACCTGCTCGCCGAGCTGCTGGAGAACGCGACGACGTTCTCCTCCCCGCAGACCAAGGTTCGCGTGACGGCCACCCGGCTCCCCGACGGCCGGGTCATGATCGAGATCCACGACAAGGGCATCGGCCTCACCGCCGAGGACTTCGCGGACATCAACCACAAGCTGGCCAACCCGCCGACCGTGGACGTCGCGATCTCCCAGCGCATGGGCCTGTTCGTGGTCGGCCGCCTCTCCGACCGGCACGGCATCCGCGTCCAGCTCCGCCCCTCCGGCGAGCAGGCCGGTACGACCTCGCTGGTCATGCTGCCGGACGCGATCACGCACGGTGGCGGTGGCGAATCGCAGCTCCAGCGCGACGAGTTCACCGTCTCGCAGATCATGCCGGAGCAGCCGCAGCCGCAGTACCAGGGCGAGAACTTCAGCCAGACCCCGCTGCGCACGGCCGCCGAGCTCGGTTTCGACGACACCCGCTATCCCGAGGTGCCGGACGACATCCGCGAGCTGGACCCGGTGGGCCGCTCGCTGATGCGCGAGGAGCGCCGCGCGGCCCTGGAGACCCAGAAGCCCGGCCAGGAGCTGGAGGCCGGCGACTACCCGGAGTTCGACGACCAGCAGCAGCCGTACGGCAACGGGCAGCAGGGCTACCAGGAGCAGCCGACCGGCTTCACCGGCCAGCCGGCGTACGAGGAGCAGCAGCAGACGTCGTACGACGAGCCGCGCCAACCCTCGTACGACGAGCAGTACTTCGCGCCGAACGGCACGGCGGGGCAGAACGACACCTTCGCCGACTCCTTCCCGTCGAACGGCGGCTACCCGGAGCCCGGGTACGCGGAGCCGGTGCAGGAGGAGCACGCGTCCGCGCACTCCGCGGCACCGGAGGCGTTCTCGGGATTCGAAGAGCCGTCCTACCGGGACGACTGGCCGCAGCAGGACGGTTACCGCAACGGGTACCCCGACCAGTACGCTCCGGAAGCGGAGTCCACGCAGGCCGCTGACGTGAGTGAGCGGGACCACGTAGGCTTCGAGCGTCCGGGACCGGCGCCCTCCGCCGTGCACGCGCTGACCGACGCGGGACTTCCGCGCCGCGGTTCGGGCGCGAACGGCAGCAACGGCTCGCAGCCCGCGCAGCCGGGGTCCTCGGCACCGGGGAGCAGCAAGGTCGACATCTTCGGTACCGCGAGTGCCAACGGCAGCACGGGCACCACGGACTGGCAGTCGGCGAACGACGAGCGCTGGCAGCAGGCCTCGGCGCTGAAGAAGCCCAAGGCGGGCGGGGTCACCTCCTCCGGCCTGCCGCGGCGGGTACCCAAGGCCAACCTGGTCGAGGGCACCGCCGAGAGCACCCCCCAGGGCGGCCCCCAGGTCTCTCGCGCTCCGGAGGACATCCGGAGCAGGCTGGGCAACCTGCGTCGCGGGGTCCAGCGGGGACGCAGCGAAGGAAGCGAAACGAACGGTCGGGGCTTCGGCACCGACAGCACCTACAACCAGGAGCGTTAGTGTGAGTCCGATGAGCCAGGCGGCGCAGAACCTGAACTGGTTGATCACCAACTTCGTGGACAACACCCCCGGTGTGTCCCACACGGTGGTGGTCTCCGCCGACGGACTCCTTCTGGCGATGTCCGACGGCTTCCCGCGCGACCGTGCCGACCAGTTGGCGGCCGTCGCGTCGGGCCTGACCTCGCTGACCGCGGGTGCCTCCCGCATCTTCGAGGGCGGCGCCGTGAACCAGACGGTTGTGGAGATGGAGCGGGGATTCCTCTTCCTCATGTCCGTATCCGATGGTTCCTCGCTCGCGGTTCTCGCGCACCCCGAGGCGGACATCGGCCTCATTGGGTACGAGATGGCCCTTCTCGTGGACCGGGCCGGCACGGTCCTGACCCCGGACCTTCGAGCAGAGCTCCAGGGGAGCCTTCTCAACTAACAGATGGACGGTGCGTTTTGGCGTCCTGAGGCCATAAGGTTTCGGGACGCGGCTCCACATTGATGGGTGCCCGGCACAGTCGGAGGAGGAGAAAGTGGCAACACCCCCAGGCGGTTCGTCTTCGGGCAACTGGTCGTACGGCCCCGGCCAGGGGCAGGGCGACGGTTCCCAGAACCGGTACAACTTCCCCTCCTCGCCGTCCCCGCGCCGCCAGCAGCCGTACCCGCAGGGCCCCGGCCCTTCGCCGTACGACCAGCCGCCGGCGCCGCGTATCCAGCCCGTGCAGCCCCATCGGCGCTCTCCCGAGTCGGCGCCGGCGGGGTCGACGAGCAATCCCCTGGTGCGCCCGTACGCCATGACCGGCGGCCGGACGCGCCCCCGCTACCAGCTCGCCATCGAGGCGCTGGTGCACACCACCGCACAACCGCACCAGATGCAGGGCCAGTTGCCCGAGCATCAGCGGATCTGCAACCTCTGCCGGGAGATCAAGTCGGTGGCCGAGATCTCGGCCCTCCTGACGATCCCTCTCGGTGTGGCCAGGATTCTTGTCGCCGACTTGGCGGAGGCGGGCCTGGTCGCCATTCATCAACCCGGCGGCGACGAGAACGCCGGCGGCCAGCCAGATGTGACACTGCTCGAAAGGGTGCTCAGTGGACTTCGCAAGCTCTAGCGGAGGGCCTTCCCGCTCCACCACCTCGGCGAAGATCGTGGTGGCGGGTGGCTTCGGCGTGGGCAAGACCACGTTCGTCGGGGCCGTCTCGGAGATCAACCCGCTGCGTACCGAGGCTGTGATGACGTCCGCGTCCGCGGGCATCGACGACCTCACCCACACCGGAGACAAGACGACCACGACGGTCGCGATGGACTTCGGCCGTATCACCCTGGACCAGGACCTGATCCTGTACCTCTTCGGTACACCCGGTCAGGACCGCTTCTGGTTCATGTGGGACGACCTGGTACGCGGCGCGATCGGCGCGATCGTGCTCGTGGACACCCGCCGTCTCGCCGACTGCTTCCCCGCGGTCGACTACTTCGAGAACTCGGGTCTCCCCTTCGTCGTCGCCCTCAACGGCTTCGACGGCTCGCAGCCGTACAACCCGGACGAGGTCCGCGAGGCACTGCAGATCGGCCCGGACACTCCGATCATCACGACGGACGCACGGCATCGGGCGGACGCCAAGTCGGCGCTGATCACGCTGGTCGAGCACGCGCTCATGGCCCGCCTCCGGTAGCACGCGGCATTACCACGCCAAGGGGCCAACTCCGGCTGGAGTAGGCCCCTTTGTCGTACCCCCTGCCACAATGAACGCTCTTCGGTTCGGCAAGGGGGGCGCGATGAGCGCGGAGGCGGCTGCACTACGTCTGGGGACGACCGTGGTGAAGGCGGCGGCGCAGACATGGCTGGGTGGCAAGCGGCAGGAGCAGGAGCGCCGGCTGCCGATGGACGACCTCGTACGGCGGCGGCTGCCGGGCCTGCGCCAACAACGCAGCGTCCAGCGCCAGTTCGAGGAGATGGCCGACACGGTGGCCGCGCGGCTGGAACCGTTCCTGGCCCAGGAGTTCCGCGGCCTGGACGAGAGCGGCCGGGAGGCGGCGCTCAACGGGGTGTGCGACACGTTCGCACGCGCCGACCTCTCCGACGAGGCGGTCCTGGCCGCCGACGCGCAACCGGCCGAACTGATCCGCCGCATCACGGCATCGGTGAGCTCACCGGTCGGCCTGAGCGAACCCGAGACGCGCCTCTACGAGCTCCTCTTCAGCGAGTGCTGCGAGTACTACGTCAGCATCGTGCGGACCCTCCCGGTCTTCGAGGAGCGGACTCTGGCCGAACTCCTGGCCCGCACCAGCTCGTTGAGCGACCGGGTCGCCCGAGTCCTCGAACGCCTCCCCGACCGCTCGCTGTTCGCCCCCGACGGCACCGACCAGGACCAGGAATTCCGCCGCTGGTACATGGAGTTGGTCAGCAACAGCCTCGACGAGGTGGAACTGTTCCGCCGCACGTCCGACCGCGCCGCCGCGCAGGTACGGCTGTCGGTGGCCTACGTCAGCCTGCGCGCCACGGGTGACGACGGGACCCGGCGCCGTACGGCCCGCGCGGCCCGCACACTGCCGCTCAGGCCCGATCTGAGCGGCTGGGAGGAGTCCGGGACCGAGAGTTCCGGGATGCGGGTGGAGTCGGCGCTAGGGGGCGCCTCACGGGTGCTGCTGCGCGGCGAGGCGGGCTCCGGCAAGACCACGCTCCTGCGCTGGCTGGCGATCACGGCGGCACGGGGCGCCTTCACCGCCGAACTCGCCGACTGGAACGGCCTCACGCCCGTCTTCGTCAAGCTCCGCGAGTACAGCGACCGCCAACTCCCCAAGAGGCCAGAGGAGTTGCTGGACGGTGTCGCCGGGAACATCACCGGCATCATGCCCAGGGGCTGGGTGGAGCGCCAACTGCGGGACAACAAGGTCCTGCTGCTGGTCGACGGAGTGGACGAGCTGCTCGGTTCGGAGCGGCGATCCGTACGTGACTGGCTGCGCAAGCTCCTCACGACGTACGACGGCATACGGGTCGTCGTGACCTCGCGCCCGACCGCCGCCGGGGCGGACTGGCTGCGCCGGGAGGACTTCACCGCGCTCCACCTGGACCGGATGACACCACCGGACCTGGCCGCGTTCGTACGACAGTGGCACGAGGCCGTCCGGGAACTGGGTGACGAACTCCCCTGCGGCGTCGACGAGTTGCCGCGCTACGAACAGTCCCTGCTCAACAGCCTCAAGGACCGCGCGCATCTCCAGTCCCTGGCGGGCACCCCGCTGCTCGCGGCCATGCTCTGCGCGATGCACCTGAACCGGGGCAGCCAACTCCCTCGCGACCGCATGGAGTTGTACCGCAACGCCCTGCACACCCTGGTCCACGAACGCGACGCCGACCGGAACGTGCCGAGCGCGCTGAACAGCAAGCTCAGCCTGGGCGACAAGCTGGTCGTGCTGCGGGATCTGGCCTGGCGTCTGTCGGACAACAACCGGAGCGAGATCGCCCTGGAGCAGGCGGCCGTCCATGTCGCGGCCAAGCTCTCGGCGATGCGGCACCTGGAGATACAGGATGGTCACCAGGTCCTCGAACAGCTGCGGGACCGCTCCGGCATCCTCCGCTCCCCCGTCGAGGGCCGCCTCGACTTCGTCCACCGGACCTTCCAGGAGTACCTGGCCGCCGAGGAGGCGACGGAGGAGGACCGGATCGGCAACCTGGTCGGGCGGGCCCACCTGGACCTGTGGCGCGAGACGATCATCATGGCTGCGGGGCACGCCAACTCCCGTCAGCGGCGGGAGTTGTTGGACGGGATCCTGGACCGGGCGGAGGCGGAGCCCCGGTATGCGCGGGTGCTGCGGTTGCTCGCGGCTTCTTGTCAGGAAACGTTGCCGACGGTCTCGGACGCGCTGGCGGGGCGACTGGATGCGGCTATGTCGGCGCTGCTTCCGGCTCGTCGACCTACGGATGCGCCTGCTTTGGCGGCTGTGGGGACGAGCTTGCTGCGGCGATTGCCGCGTTCATTGGGCGAGTTGACTGAGAGGTCCGCGGTACACACCGTGCGGACCGTGGCGATGGTCGGTGGTGAGGAGGCTCTGGCGCTGATGGTGAGGTATGCCGAGGACCGGCGCGCCCCCGTCGTCGACGCAATCATCGAGGCTTGGGCGTACTTCGACGCGGACGCCTACGGCGAGCAGGTACTTGCCGGGCTGCCGTTGGAGCGACACCAAGTGCGACTCACGCACTCTCAGCAGTGGCGCGCGGCGACTCAGTTGAGGTCCATCAGGGCACTGTCGATTCACTACCCGTTCTCGAGGCTCGCCACCGTGGACCAGCTCCCGCCCATGGAAGATCTGGCTGTCTACAGCTTCCGTGGCCCCGGGGACCTCTCAGTGCTGACGGCTCACCCACAGCTACAAATGTTCTCGATCCTGGGGCGAGGGAAGTTGCACGGGCTCGGATCCGTGGAGAACTTGAGGAACCTCACCTTCCTGGGCCTCGGCCGCGAGGCTATGGCTGGCCTGGGCAGCCTGCGTCTTGGGCCGACCATGTCCTGGCTGAACCTCTTTGGGCTGAGCGGTACCAGCGAACTATCCGCTTTGAGTAACTTCCCCGACGTCAGAACCCTTCTTCTGTCGACCGCGAGTACATGTACGCCGCGTGGCCTGAGCAGCATCTCCGCCATGCCCGGGCTCGAATACCTCAGCTTCAACGACATCCACTTGCCGGAGTGGCTGACAGCACGTGAACCCCTTCCGGCCGAACTGCGAACGCTCACGTTGGAGGACTGCGTCGTGCCTGGGGACTCCCGCGCCTACCGCGACCTCAGTTCCCTCGACTCGCTGCTCATCAGGTCCTGCCACTCCCCCGACAGCACCCCCATCACCACCCTCGACCTCCCGGTCAAGAACCTCACCATCACCTGACCCGCAAACACCAACGACCCCACCCTCCCGAAGAAGAGTGGGGCCGCTGTGAACGCGCTAAAAGCCTCAGTGCCAGCTGTGCGGCGCCCGGAACCCGCCCTCGCGCTCCAACCGCCGCCAGCCGGCCTTGGGCAGCGGACGGTGAGCCGGGGCTTCCGCGGGCGCGGCCGCAGCGCGAGCCAGCAGGATCGCCGTGATGGCGGCGACTTCCTCGGGCTCGGCGTGGCCCTTCTCGACGCGAATGTCAGGGGTGCTCATAGGTTCAGTCTCCGTGGCTGAGGTTTCCGCACGGGTAGCGCGGAGGGTCCGCTGGGTTACTGCGGGGGGTTGCCGTGCTTGCGCGAGGGCAGGTCCGCGTGCTTGGTGTGCAGCATCGCGAGGGAGCTGATGAGTACTTCGCGGGTCTCGGCCGGGTCGATGACGTCGTCGACGAGTCCGCGCTCAGCCGCGTAATACGGGTGCATCAGCTCGGACTTGTACTCCTTGACCATGCGCGTCCGCATCGCCTCGGGGTCCTCGGCGTCGGCGATCTGGCGGCGGAAGATGACGTTGGCGGCACCTTCGGCGCCCATCACGGCGATCTCGTTGGTGGGCCAGGCGTAGGTGAGGTCGGCGCCGATGGACTGGCTGTCCATGACGATGTAGGCACCTCCGTACGCCTTGCGCAGGATGAGCGAAATCCTCGGCACGGTGGCGTTGCAGTACGCGTAGAGCAGCTTCGCTCCGTGCCGGATGATTCCGCCGTGCTCCTGGTCCACGCCGGGAAGGAACCCCGGAACGTCCAGGAACGTAACGATCGGAATGTTAAAAGCGTCACACATCTGGACAAAGCGCGCAGCTTTTTCGCTGGCCTCGATGTCCAGGACACCCGCGAGGGTCTGCGGCTGGTTGGCGACGATGCCGACGACCCGGCCGTCGAGGCGGGCCAGCGCGCAGATGATGTTGCGGGCCCAGCGCTCGTGGACCTCCAGGTAGTCGCCGTCGTCGACGATCTCCTCGATGACCTTGGTCATGTCGTACGGCCGGTTGCCGTCGGCCGGAACCAGGTCCAGCAGGATGTCCGAGCGGCGCTCGGCCTCGTCACTCGACTCGGCGCGGGGCGGGTTCTCGCGGTTGTTCTGCGGGAGCATCGACAGGAGGTAGCGCACCTCGGCGAGGCAGGTCTCCTCGTCGTCGTAGGCGAAGTGGCAGACGCCGCTCGTCTCGGCGTGCACGTCCGCGCCGCCCAGACCGTTCTGGGTGATCTCCTCGCCCGTCACCGCCTTGACCACGTCCGGGCCCGTGATGAACATCTGCGAGGTCTCACGGACCATGAACACGAAGTCCGTCAGGGCGGGGCTGTAGGCCGCGCCGCCGGCGCACGGGCCGAGCATCACGCTGATCTGCGGGATGACACCGGACGCCTTGGTGTTGCGCTGGAAGATGCCGCCGTACCCGGCGAGCGCGGAGACGCCCTCCTGGATACGCGCACCCGCGCCGTCGTTCAACGACACCAGCGGCGCACCGGCCGCGATGGCCATGTCCATGATCTTGTGGATCTTCGTGGCGTGGGCCTCGCCCAGCGCGCCGCCGAAGATGCGGAAGTCGTGCGCGTAGACGAAGACCGTGCGGCCCTCGACCGTGCCCCAGCCGGTGATGACACCGTCCGTGTACGGCTTCTTCGCCTCCAGGCCGAAGCCCACGGCGCGGTGCCGGCGCAGCTGCTCGACCTCGCGGAAGGACCCGGGGTCAAGGAGCAGGTCGATGCGCTCCCGGCCGGTCAGCTTCCCCTTGGCGTGCTGCGCCTCGGTCGCCTTCTCGCTCGGGCCGGCCAGTGCCCGCGCACGGATCTCGTGCAGCTCGGCCACTCGCCCGCGCGCGTCCGTCGGCTCACCCGGCGCCTCATCCAAAACGGTCATGTACTGACCCTACGAAGGACACCAAGGAAAGGGCGCCGTTGACTCTGCACAGTCTCCGGCCCGTTTTCCTGGTACCCCTGAACAGAACCTCGGCGCCATGCAGCCGTTCCGACTGCTCAAGGGGCTTGCCCGTTGTAGGAGTCACACAAAGGCGTCAGCTGAGAGCCACCTCACATTCATGTGCGGCGGATGCCATCCCCGGAGTGATTCACGAGCGATTCCCGAGTGGCTCGCGAGCCGGCTCCCCGCGTTGCCGGGGCAGCCGGGAGGGCGTACTCGTAGTAGTTGGAGCAACGCGCTGCGGATGATGTTGAAAATTGAATGGAATAGGTCTACGGTCCTTCGTGTTGGCATCGTTGAACGTTCAACAGATTCATCCCTGCACCGCTTTGCACCATCCCGCACAACCCCCCGCATCACTCCCGTCCCCTTTAGGAGCACGTCATCATGGGCATCTTCGGCCGCAAGAGCGACGAGACCGACGCCACCTCGACCCCCGGCGCCGTCAACCCCGACCTGGCCGCGCTGACCGGCGACTACACCATCGACCCGTCGCACACCACGCTCGGCTTCACCGCCCGCCACGCGATGGTCACCAACGTCAAGGGCAAGTTCCTCGACTTCACCGGCACGCTGCACCTGGACGGCAGTGACCCGGCCAAGTCCACCGCGTCCCTCGACGTCAAGATGGACAGCATCGACACCGGCTCCCCGGACCGCGACGGCCACCTCAAGAGCTCGGACTTCTTCAAGACGGACGAGTTCCCGACGATGACCTTCCGTTCCACCTCGGCCGAAGCCCTCGGCGGCGACGACTACCGCATCACCGGTGACCTGGAGATCCTCGGCACCACCAAGCCGATCACCATCGACCTGGAGTTCAACGGCGCCGCGAAGGACCCGTTCGGCAACGAGCGCGTCGGCTTCGAGGGCAAGGCCGAGATCCAGCGCTCCGACTTCGGCCTCACCTGGAACGCCGCGCTGGAGACCGGTGGCGTCCTCGTCTCCGAGAAGATCAAGCTGAACTTCGACATCTCGGCGATCAAGAGCGCCTGAGGCCGAGGTTCAAGAACGCCTGAGGCCGAGCCAGACCGCGAGATCCTCGATCTCGGCCTCCACGGCATCGGCGATGCTCCTGCTGAACTCCACGTCCTGATGGACGGCGTTCACCAGGAGCACGCCGGCCTTGCGGTCGGCGACCGCGTCGAGCTTCCCGACGAGCTGGTCGCCGTAGAGGATCGGCAGGGCGAAGTAACCCCAGCGGCGCTTCTCGGCCGGTTTGTACATCTCCAACTGGTAGTCGTAGTCGAAGAGTTCGGTGGTGCGCTTCCGGTCGTGAATCAGCCGGTCGAAGGGCGACAGCAGTGCGGCCCGCCCGCTGAACGGCCGTTCCAGGTACGCCGGATCGACCCGCCACTCCCCCTTCACCCCTTCTACGACGGCTGGTTCGCCGGCCTCGCCGACGACGGCGGGCTCGACCGGGAGGGCGGTGCCGGTGGCGCGGGCGATACCGAGCGCGCGCAGTCGCCGTTCGTCGCGGAGTCTGCGCGCGTCGTCGAGTGGTACGGCGGGTTCGTCCGGGTAGACGCGTGCGGCCAGGTCCCACAGCCGCTCCCGTCCCGCCCGGCCCGCGATCGCGACCTCCCCTCGCAACACCATCAGCTCCAGGAGCTGACTGACGTTGCGGTTGTGCGTCCAGCCGGACGACTGCCACGGCACCGCGCAGGTATCGGGCAACTCCCTTGAGGTGAGCGGCCCTTGGCTGTCGAGCCGGTCGAGGATGTCGCGACGGCAGGCGTCGTTGGCGGCGACCCACTCGCGGTAGTGCTTCGATTCCTTCTCCCATACGGCCATGTCGGCGCGGTACAGCACCAGGTCCTCGCTCGGACGGATCATCGCGCGGAGTTCGAGGAGGGTGCGGTTCGCGAGCGCGGCGATGAGGTCTTCCCGCGCGTACGACGAACCCAGGCGACTCCAGGCGACCAGGTCGGCGTTGGGGGCGATCGCGGCCGTGGGGTCGATCTGGAGGAGCGTCAACTGGCGTACTACCGCGTGGAGTTCGGTGGGGCGGTCGGCGTCGAGAAGTTGGGCCTGGACGGCGATGCGGCGGGCTTCGGGGCGGGTCAGTTCATGCACCGTTCGTACTCCTTTCGTACTCCTTGCGCAGGCAGGCCGGGATCAGGCGTAGGTGGGTGTCGGGCAGGGGTCTGCCCTTGGCCGCGGCCCACGCGGAGATCTCCTCGAAGTCGGGGGCCGGTGAGCCCATGATCGCGTACACCGGAAGGGCGTCTTCGGCGAGTGGGGAGCGGGGCAGGGAGAGGCCGAAGCGCTCCTCGAAGACGGCCAGGCTGAGGCGCTCGCGGTCGTTGTAGTCATCGATGTCGGGATGGCGGTAGGTCTCTCTGTCAGCGCGCAGGATCCCGGCGGCCACGAGGTCGGGCAGGAGCAGATCGGGTTCGTGCCCGTAGCGGTGGCTCTCCTCGCAGAGCCCGAATCCGCAGACGGTGCGGCCGTCGCGCGCGTACATGACGGTGGTGGGCGGGTGCTCCGAGTTGTAGTGGTAGAGGACGGCTTCGACGCCGTCCCGCGATACCTCCCCAGCCGGTCGAAGTAAGGACCGTAGGTGATGGCGAACGCCCAGCCAGTGTCCTCTCCGACGCGGACGACGGCGCTGCCCGGCCCGCGATCGGGGTAGGCGTCGATGTCGAGACAAGCCACCTCGGCGTCGGTCATCGGTTCCGCCCTCGGCCCGAGGGTTGCGCCCAGGCGGAGCGCCAGTTCGTCGACGTCGATCCCTCGGGCGAAGTGGACGTCCAGCATCCACCCGGAGCTCGACGTAGCGCCCACCAGCCACTGAATGCCGTCCCCCACGTGCCGCCCCTTTCAGCAACGAACAGACGCCCTGCCTGTGTCTGTTGACCCTAGGACGCGCCACTGACATCTCGGTCGTCCGTCGGCCTGTCCTGGTATCACTCCCGGGCGGGCGACGTCTCAGTCACCCCGGTACAGACGCTCCAGGTCCACCAGTACGACCTCTCCCCGGTCTCCCGCGGCGCGCAGTTCGTCGGTGAATCCGGCCCCGCTGTAGCAGGCGGGTCGGACGGCCGACGTGTCGACTCCACGTCCAGCAAGCAACCCGGCAGCATGACGCAACCGCTCCAGGTGTCCCACGCCCATGACCTGATCCCACTTGGCCTCGCCAAGGGAGAGCAGTACGCCGTTGTCCTGGCCCACCGCGCCTCGTACGACCACGTCGATCTCGTGGGCGGTGCGCTCCGCCTGGTCCGGAACGGTCCCGTACGAGACGTCGATCGGCATGCCGCCGAAGGTCTCGGGAGCGGCGAAGTGGGCAACCCACTCGCGGCAGAGCTGCTCGAAGTGCGGTCCTACGACACCGGAAAGGAACCGGGACCGGGAACTCGCCCAGACCTGTTCCGCCAACCCCCTGTCCAGCAAGGGGAGTTTGGGCCGGGAGATGGCGTGGTCGAAGGCGATCAGCGGTTCGCCGACGCGATAGACGCTCCGGTTCCGGCGGAAGGCGTCCGTCTCCTTGCGGACAAGTCCGCAGTCCTGAAGGACCGTGAGGGGGTGGGTGATGTCGCTGGTCGGCCTCTCCAGGCATCCGGCGATCCGGCCCGCCGTGGCGTTGCCGGAGGCGAGGGCAGCGAGCACGGAGTGGTATAGGGCCCGGTCCCGGAGGTCGGATTCGTCGGCCAGCAGGTAGCGGGCCTCGCGGTAGAGCGGGGAGCGGGGCGAGAGAGCGGTACGGCAGACCCAGGCGTCGAAGTCGTCCAGGCCGGCCGGGACGTCGTCACGTACGAACTCCCTTCGGTAGGCGGGAGTTCCGCCCACGACGCTGTGCACGAGGAGTGCGAGCCGGGGGTCTTCTTCGATGCCCCAGAACGCCGCCGCCTGCCGGAAGTCCAGTGGCTGTACGACGAGTTCGAGACCGGCGCGGCCCCGCAGGGGCGACGTACCGCTGAGCAGCTTGCCCATGAAGGACAGCGAACTGCCGCACAGGAGAAGGCGGGTGCGGGACTCCAGCCGTTCGGGGCGGCGGGGGCCGTAGGCGACCTGCACGATGGAGGGAAGGGAGGGCGTGGCCCTGGCGAGGTACGGGAACTCGTCGATGACCACAGGGACAGGTCTGCCCTTGCCCAGAGCGAGCAGTGCGTCGACGGCCTGCTCCCAGCGGTCGAAGCGCATCGGGGCGATGCTGCCGGTGTACTGGCCGAGTTCCTCACCAAAGCGGCGCAGCGACTCCGCCTCCGTCGCCTCGTACGCACAGAAGTAGAACCCCCCGGCGGCCCGGGCGAGGGAGTCGAGCAGGAAGGACTTTCCTTGCCGGCGCCGCCCCGACACCACGGCCATGGTGGCTTCCGGCCCCTCGTCGGCGGCGAAGGCGGTGAGTTCGCTCCATTCCCAGTCTCGGGCGAACATGTCTGGGGGTTTGGGGAGGTTGAGAAGAGGGCGGGAGTAGGGGCCGGGCATGAGCGCCTCCAGGCGGCATCTTAGGGAAGTACGTTTCCCGGAAATACGCTTCCCTTAACGAGGAACTGGGATCTCGGTCACGGCGGCTGCAACGCCGACGGCTCCGACCTTTCTGCGGGCACTATGGATGGGTGCAGCAGTGGGTGGTGCTGCGTGGGGACGAGCGGTGGGCGGGGCCAGTGGGCGACGGGGATCACATCGACTTGCGGGGCAGTACGTTCTACGGTCCCGTCACCGGCAAGGCGGAGACCCCGCGGGCGGCCCCCTCCCCCACCGCGATGTCCACGCTGCCTGCCGAGCCGGCAGCCTTCACCGGCCGTGAGGAGGAGGTGGCCGAGCTGCTGAGCGCCCTCAATCCGGGTGTCGATGGTGGCTCCGAGTCCGTCGTCATCTTCGCCTTCTCCGGGCTGGGCGGCGTCGGAAAGACCGCGCTGGCGTTGCGTGTTGGGCATGCGGCGCGGAAGTGCGGATGGTTTTCCGGGGGTGCGCTCTTCGTCACCCTTCGGGGGTACGACAAGGTTCCGATGACGGCGGATCAGGCGGTGCTGGAGTTGTTGCGGGCGCTGGGGGTCGGGGATGAGGATCTGCCGCCTACGGCTGATGAGCAGTACGCGCGCTATCGGGCCGAACTGAGTTCCCGTGACCCGGTGTTGATCGTTCTGGACAACGCGTCCGACCCGGCACAGATCTCTCCCCTGTTGCCGGGAGAAGGGAGCGGGCATCGGGTTCTGGTGACCTCCCGGGAGGTCCAGGACTCGCTTCCGGTACGGCAGTTCAGGGTTGACGGGCTTACGCCTGATGCGTCACGGGAGTTGATCGACCGGTCGTTGCGGCAGTACGACCCCGGGGATCAACGAGTTGCGGAGGAGCCGGAGGCCGTACGTCAACTCGCCGAGCTGTGCGGGCACTTGCCGCTTGCTCTACTGATCGTCTCCGCGTTGCTACGACGAGGTCGGCAGCGGCCCGTTGCAACGTTGGTCAGCAGACTGAAGGTCGCGAGCGATCGGGTGCGGACGTTGAAGGTCAGGGGGGTTGATCAGTACAGAAAGGAGCTGAGCCTGCGGCCCGTGCTCGACGAGATGTATGCACGGTTGGAGCCTGAACTAGCCCAGGCTTTCCGGCTGTTGGGGCAAGCGCCGGGGGACGGCATCGGCGTTGAGGTGGCGGCCTGTCTGACCGGACTGCCCCTTGAGCAGTTGGAGCCGTACCTTGACGATCTGACCGCCTGCTCTCTTCTCACCGTGTTCCCGGACGGCGAACGCTGGCAACTACACGACCTGGTACGGCTGTACGCGCACACCGTCGTCGCTGAAGATCCAGAATTCCTCGACGAGGCGGCCGAGGCCCGGAGTCAGCTGGTGGGCCACTACGCGCAGAGGACGCTGTCGGCAGTGGCACACGTCCGGCCGCAGGCCGATGACGTGCCCGGCGATACTTTCACCGACCGCGCCCAGGCCTTGAACTGGCTGAATGCCGAGCGCACGGGACTGCTGGCGGCCGCCCAGTGGACCGATACCGAGGACGACGAACAGATCCGGAACACTCTGCTCCTGTCCCACTGCTTGGGCATCGACCTCCACCGCCGCCGGGACTTCCACGACTGGGTCACCGTGGCGGAGACCGCCTGCGAGGCCTCGCGCCGGGTGGGTGACTGCCAGGTCCAGGCCATGACGGACAGCTCCCTCGGTTCTGCTCTGCTCGCTTCACGGCGATTGGAAGAGGCCGTGGATGTATATCGCCGTGCGCTGGGCCTCTTCGAGGAATTCGGCGACCGCGACGGGATGGCCCTGGCCTGGAACAACCTCGGACTCGTCCTGCGGGAGATGCGGCGGTACAGCGAGGCGATCGAGGCCTACGGTCACAGTGCGCGGCTTTATGGCGATCTGGGCAACCGGCACCAAGCGGCCAAGGCACGCTGCAATCTCGGCATCGCGCTGGATGACCTAGGACGCCTGGACGAGTCGCTCGTCGCCCTTGAGGAGTCCCTTGCCATATGTGCGGAATTGGGTGACAGGGAGGTCGAGGCATCGATCAGGAACAGCCTCGGCATCGTTCTTCGCAACCTGGGCCACCACGCAGAATCCATCACTTCCCTCACCCACGCCCTGGGGCTCTCCGCCGAACTCGGCGACTGGCACGGCAGGGCCAAGTCCTGGAACAACCTGGGCCTGACGTTGAAAGATCTCGGGCGATTCAACGAGGCCCTCTCGGCCCACACACGGGCCAGGAATTGGTATGCGTTCCTCGACGATCGCCGTGGAGAGGCCTTGGCCGGCACCAACATAGGCGTCACGCTCCGCGCGGTGGGCCGGTGCGAGGAAGCTCTGTCGGCCACCCACCAAGCGCTGGATCTGTTCCGGGAGTTCGGCGACGAACACGACATCGCGATGGCCGAGCGCAACATCGCCGCGATCTTGAAGACTCACCCATAACCCACCGCGAACTCGCACCACACCACCTTCCCCGGCGCCCGCTCCCCCACCCCCCACTTGTCCGCGAGCATGGAGACCAGCATCAGGCCCCGGCCATCCTCCGCGTGGAGGTCCCGATACCGGGTCCTGACCTCGCGGCGTTGGCCGGTGCCGCTGTCGTGGACCTCTACGCGGAGGACTCCGTCGAGGTGGACGCAGAGGCGGAGGGCGAGGCCCCGGCCGGGTGGTACGCCGTGCAGGATCGCATTCGTCGCCAACTCGCTCACGCAGAGCAGCACTTCGTCGGCCCGGTCGGTGATCTCCCAGTCCGCGAGGGTGTTCCGGGTGAACTCGCGGGCCAGGGCTACTGATCTGCGGTCGCGTCGGTAGAACGCCTCGCGGGTGTGGCTTTGGTGGAGTTGTTCGTTCATGGGACCACTGTCACAAACCGTCACTATCGTGGGGCAGTGAGTGAGGTCGTATTGGTTTTCTCTACGACCTCACTACGACGACTTCGGGTGTGCGCGGGGGAAAGGGACACGCATGCAATCGGCGAAGAGGCCCAAGAAGGTCGGTACTTGGCAGGCGGTCGG
>Ga0307517_10001695_pt1 | contig 36416 bp, 26 predicted proteins | sample 23_EM_MG_FD_194515 | JGI IMG/M metagenome (GOLD analysis project Ga0307517, IMG submission 194515) | Populus trichocarpa ectomycorrhiza microbial communities from riparian zone in the Pacific Northwest, United States - 23_EM | ecosystem: Host-associated > Plants > Roots > Unclassified | place...
CCCCCTCGTCGTTTGCAGATGGGGAGAGTTGGGATTAGGAAGAAGAAGGAGAAATAGGGGAGGAGAGGGTCGGCAGAGAGGCCATATATTAACTTTTTCCGACGGATTCACCGACGAATTTTCCATCGGTGATTTCGTCGGTTATTTTGACGAAAAAATCGACACGTCACCGTACAGATCTTCCATTTCGAATCCCTCAGTGATTCCGTCGGCATTTCAAGCGGTGAACCGGTCACGTCACTGTACGGATCTGCCATTTCGAATCCATTGGTGATTCCGTCGGCATTTTAAACGGCGAACCGGTCATGTCACTGTACGGATCTTCCATTTCGAATACCACGGCGATTCCGTCGGTAAAAATAAACCCGCCAAAACCTCCACATCAGCGACCCGTCTTTTTTTTCATTCAAAACTTTTTCCGTCCGTAATTCAGTCGGTAACTACCGACGGAAAGTATCTGTCGGTAGTTACCGACTGAATTACAGACGGAAAAGGTTCCATCGGTAATTTCGACCTCAAATTACCGACAGAAATAGTCCGTCGGTAAATCCGTTGCTATTGAGCGAATTTCTGGTAGTGTTTTTTTTAGAAATATATTAAAATAGTTTATTTATTTTTAACTTTAACAATTTAAAATGATTTGAAAATATAAAAAAAATAATTTAAAACCTTCTAGTAGATATCTAGAATACAAAGAAATACAGTGAAGCTAATAAAAATAGCTCAAAAGATGGCGTCTTCTATACACCAGCAGCTCGCTAACATCCCATGGTCCTCAATCCAAGACATCCCAAGACAACGTTGTCCACTGCCACTGCCTCCTTCAGCCGGGTAGGTTCTCCTCCCTCTCATGAGCCACTTGTTTTTAATGATGCTAATAGATATGAGGCATGGCATAGTGATATGCATGAGGAAATTCAGGCCTTACGCGCAAACAGAACTTGGACCTTAGTGTCGTTGCACCCCTCCATGAATGTTGTTGGTAGTCGGTGGGTATACAAGAGTAAACGCAGATCTGATGGTAGCATCGAGAGGTATAAAGCACGTCTGGTTGCTAGGGGTTTCACTCAGCAAGAAGGCATTGATTACTCTTAAACCTTTAGTCCTGTCATCAAACAAGCAACCATCAGATTAGTCTTCTCTATTGTCGTTTTGTGTGGTTGGAAAATTCATCAACTTGATATCCATAATGCTTTCTTTAATGGTGTTCTTGACGAGGAGGTCTACATGAAACAACCTCCAGGTTTTGTTGATTTTGCTCTCCCCTCTCATGTGTGTCGCTTACATAAATCTCTATATGGTTTAAAACAGGCTTCGCGGGCTTGGTACACTCGTCTGAATGATTTCCTGTTATCTATTGGTTTCCGTGCATCTAAAGTGGATACCTCATTGTTTATCTTCTTTGTTGGTGCTGATATGTTTTATCTTCTGGTCTATGTTGATGATATTCTGCTTACGGATAGCAACTCTCTTCTGCTCAAACGCCTCATTCAGATACTGAGCTCAGAATTTAAGCTTCGCGACTTGGGTTATGTTCATTAGTTTTGGGTATTGAGGTTCGGTCTACTAGTATGGGTCTTATGCTCCGCCAACATAAATATACACTTGATATCCTTACTCGGGCTAGTATGTTATCTTGCAAACATGTTGATACTCCTATCTCTACATCCAAAGCTACCATTATGCCCGATCCATTATTTTCTTATGCTACACGCTTTTGTCAAATTGTGGGTGCTCTTTAATATCTCACTTTTACGCGCCCGGATATTTGCTTTGCTGTTAACAGAGTCTGTCAGTTTATGCATGCTCCTACAGATTCTCATTGGGCTGCCGTGAAACGCATCCTGCGTTATCTTCGGGGTACGGCATCCCATGGCTTGCATATTACTCGCAGTTCTTCTTTTGCCTTACATGGTTTTACAGATGCAGCTTGGGCAGGCAGTGTTGAGGATAGAAAATCTACGGGTGGTTACCTTGTGTTCTTTGGTCAGACACTGATTTTATGGAAATCCGGTAAGCAACGCATAGTTGCTCGCTCTTCTACTGAAGCTGAGTACAAAGCCTTAGCCGATGGCACTACTGAGGTTATCTAGCTTCAGTACTTATTAAAAGATCTCCAGATTCCGTCTGCTTCTGCTCCTATCATCTAGTGTGACAATCTTGGTGCCACCTATTTGTTTGTGAATCCAGTCTTTCATGCTCGCACAAAACATGTTGAGGTCGATTATCATTTTGTCCGAGATAGAGTTGCCAAGAAGGAAATTCAGATTCGTTTTATTTCCTCTCAGGATCAATTTGCTGATGTCTTCACTAAGCCACTTCCTACTTCTTCCTTTACTGCTTTTCGTTTCAAGTTTCAGGTTGATCCTCCACCCTCAGCTTGAGGGGGCATATTATAGAATGTACTATATAGGAAATACTGTATAGGAAATATTGTCTATATACTCTTGTGTGGTAACCTCCACCATTGCTATTGTATATTGCCCTATATATATATATATATATATAGAAAGAGTTGGCTAACCATTAGGTTAAGCCTCCTAATTAATCTCAACTCTCTCTCTCTCTCTCTTAGAAACCCAAAAAAACTAACACGACCCACACTCCTCTCATGGCCTCTATTGAGACGAAAAAACAGAGGGGACAAGCCTAGTGGATGGCCTTGGGGAGGCTGCCCAATAGCCGCCCAGCCACCCTACCCATTCAGCGTGATTGGACAGTGGTAGGGTGGCTCTCTCCCCCTTATAAATACTCCTTTATCAGGCGGTAGAGAGTATGGAGAGGTGAATGGGTTTGATTGTTAATGCTGACTAGAGCAACTAGTGAGGATGGAGAGGTGCCTGAGGTTGAAGGAGATGAAGACGTGGTCAGGGGGGATGTTGTGGGGGAGATGGAGACTGGTTTGGGAGGAAGAGAGGGTAGTGGCGGCTAGGTTTAGGTTTTAAGATCATAGATCTAGGGATTTTTTCATGACTCCCCCTCTTTTTTGTTTGTGTGTGGACGCCAATTTATAGGTGGAAAATTGTCTTCCTTTTCAATTGCTTCGGTCCAACATTTGTATTTTGGTTTTTTAGAAAAATAGCAATATTAATATCGATTCAATGAGAAAAATCAATGATTTTGAAAATAATGTGTTAAAAATCAAACGCGTTAAAAAAAAATTTAAAATTTAAATTCTTTCGAGCCAATGCTGAAATTGCTGAAAACAATACAAATGTATCAAGAATATATTTTTATAGATTTTCATTATTTTTTGCTATTTTTGTTTTTTTCTCAAAAATACTTTAAAAATTAGGGTTGAAAATTGAATAGCAACTATTGCTACCCAATTTTTGACCCCTTTTTTTGATAAATTTTTTTAAAAAACCAAAAATAGCAACATATTTAGTAACATGACATGCATGTTTTTGTAAAATTGTATTTAGATATAATTTCTTTTTTATCATGTTTGATGATTTTGATATTAATGTATTAAAATCAAATTAAAATATCTAAAAAAAACATTAATTAGCATTAATTTGATGTGTTCATTCCAAATGCATTTTCAAAAAAGCATTACAATACACAACTTAAATATTCTTCGCTCACCAAAAAGTAAATTAATACACCTTTTTTTTTCCCTTCTTCATTCACGTGCACATATACACACACATATATTTTGATGCTCAAAGACAAGTTGCGTTGTTTTGTACTTGTTTTTGTATTTGCGGTGTAAAAAACACAATAAAGTGTTTGGTAACTGTAAAAACTGCATTTTATATTGCAAGCCCACTAAAAAAATAAGTTTGAAACGCAGTTTTCGTGAAGCAGTTTTTACATGTTTTTTTAATTACGTTTCATAAAACACTGTTTGTTTTTGCGTTTTAAAAGCGTTTTTGAAAAAATTTAATAATTTTTTATTTTTTTTTGCTTCAAATTAATTTTTTTTGGTGTTTTAAATCATTATGATGCGCTAATATAAAAAATAATTTTTAAAAAATAAAAATATATTATTTTAATGTATTTCCAAGTAAAAAACACTTTGAAAAGCAACCATAACCACACAACTACCAAACATTTTATGCTTGTTTTTTTTTTTTTTGCATATAAACCTCAATTATAATTTTTACTAAACACATATCTAAATCTAACTAATCACATTTAATTATATTGTTCTTAAACTTATTTTTTAAAAATTATAATCACAAAAATTATCTCAAAAACAATCCCACTGAATTTGAGGAATCTGTTGCAGTTGTGTAGCTTAATATATTCAACCAAAATCCAAAATATTTGACGGTGGGTGTGAATGATTGCTTCGATGGTGGCGGCGGCGGCGGTAATTTGTTGGCATTGATTGAGCAGTACTGAAATATATTGTTCGGAGGAGTCGCAAGTTAATTTGTCTTGGTGGGGTTGAAGAGGATGTGGTGACAGCAGGAGTTGACCACTTATCCCTCATCATGTGGTCCTAATGTCACGGGAGATGTTGACACAACCTGACAGTTTGGTAGTTTTCGTAGCGTGTATATATACACATATTGATACGAAAAATAAAAGTTGAATTTTTTTATATAAAATTAAATTTTTAAATGTTTTTAGAAAGTTTTGACAAAAAAAATATTATTTTATTATATTTTTAGATAAAAAAAATAACTACTATCATTATAATAAATACTACGAAAACATTTAAAAATAATATTTACTATCATTATGATAGAAGTAGTAATTTTAAATGATATATCACGGTTTTATATATATAAATATTTATTTTTTAAAATTTTATATTAATTAAAATAAATATTTTTAAGAAATTAAAAAATTAAATTATAGAGAAAAAAAGTATATACTTTCGGTTAAAATTTCATTTTCTTATCCATATATTTCATTTATATATATATTTTATAAAAACATGTATATTTTTTTATGCGAATAACATAGTTTTTTTTTTAATGAAAACCTAATACAATCAAAATAAATATTTGCAAGAATTCAAATGATTTAAGTCAGTAAGAAAACAATTCTTTAACCAAATGTCTCCTTTTTATTCATGTTTTTTTTCTAGCAAAAATTCATCTTTTTTTATGAAAACAAAATATTTTTTTAAAATAAAAAATTAGCATCACATGAAAATCAAATTTCAATTAAAAAAAATACTATCATGAATTGTTTTTATCAAAAAGTATAAAAGAATAAAAAAATAATTACTTTCATAAAAATATATAAAATCTAATATAGTTTGTATTGTAAAACTTGAATAGTTTTTTGTATTGTAGCTACTATTATAAAACTTTAACCAAATTATTGATCGACTTATAACTGGTTAAGATTGATATGGAATCTAGACTAGTTTGATAAAAAAAAAAAATTTAAAAATTGAGTCACTCAAAAACTTGAATTGATTCATGATTACATATATTCAAGTAAAATCCGATAAAAAATTTATTAATTTTTTGTTGAATTCTTTTTATCTAAACAATATCTCTTTAAAAAACATTTATATCGTTTAACGTGGGTTAATCCTGATAACAAATAACTTGGGTCTTGCCCGAATCAAACTCTAAAACTATGATTGTAGCATTTATAGTAGGATATCAAGTTGAAATTAATTTGATTCATTGAATTGATATTGAGCATAATTAATTAATTTTGTTCTTCACTAAAAATAACAACCACAATATATTAAGCTCATTAATTAAAGCTTTAAAAGCACACCTAATTTCTCCACCCTTTTGTCCAAAAACAATATCATCTTACATGTGTGTTCATACCATACAATATTTTTGTAGAGGCAAATTATATATAGTTACTATTACTAGTCCACGTATGAATAAAAGTTCCCAAAAATACAAAGATTTTATGATTCAATCTCCATGAATGAACAAGCTTGTCTTTACCTATCAATCAAACCTAAAATGTCAATGTATCAATAACAGTTCACGTGCGATAGTACTTCAAGACTTCATAATTAAATGCTTCAATGTGAGTTAGCTACTCATATGAGGGAGTCACTATATGCTTCATTAATTTATTTTAAGGCAGTGTATAACAAAAATGAAAAAGAAAATCATGGCCTCCCAAACTTTTAAATTACAATTATATTGTAGAGAGAACTGTGATTTAATGATTCTGAAATGTTAATAATTGTTTGTTAATAGATAAGTTAAATTAACCTAACTAATAAAATCAAAATTAAGTAGAAATTAAACATCTAGGTGGTAGCCCAATGGTAAGAGTTTGGAACCAAGAGGTTTGCTCTCTCTGTGGTCTTAGGTTCGAGCCCTGTGGTTGTTCATATTATGGCTACTGGAGGCTTACATGGTCATTAACTTCAGGGCCCGTGGGATTAGTCGAGGTGCGCGCAAGCTGGCCCGGACACGCACGTTAAACTAAAAAAAAAAAATTAAGTAAAAATTTAAAAACTAATAAGAAAAAGAATCCGAGAATTACAGGAAAAATAATAAGAATTATGAAACAATAACTTTCAAATCTAATTTGGATATAAAAAAGACCTTAATTCATTACAGTGAGCTAATTTTTTATAGAATTGAATTTGTAAAACGTGCTAATTTAGACATGACGGTCGATATGCTGTATGAACATATATGCTAGACTTTTTACATTTCAAATTTATTAATTATACAGTCGACAACATTATCTGTCGATCTGATAAACCGAAACCGAGTCTTTGCTCGAGCAACACGCAGAGAGAAATTAATTTTAGCAGTGGAATATATTGTGATTCTATCTACTTCTAGTGGTCCTTGGTGGTCCATGTTCTTGCTTAATTGAAAATTCAATATTATGGCCACAAATTTCTTCTATGGGTTCCCCATTAAACAGACATAGTCATGGAATGAGTAAGGGTTCATGGAAATTGCCTGGAGCAGAAACCAAAGCATCCAAGCTTTTCCACAGCTATTACGGATATATATTCACATGGATAGCTTTTAACTAGTCTTTGTTTTCTACCAATCAACAACTTAATTATTAAAGAAGTAATGGTATGTTAAATCTCAGTGTTTTTTTTTTTTAAGAAACGAGTACATGGATGTGCCAGCTTTTACAGAATTAATTTATGATAAATAATTAGTGAATTTTTATTAGTTATTTAAAACAAATCTCTAAAAATAATTACAGGGAGAACCTAATATTCTTATCATTTTTTTTGTAGGGTAATTAATTTTATATTAACTCTTATCTATATATTTATCTCTTTCTTTAAAAAAAATCAAAGAGAGTAGCTAACACGGTGTTGTTAGGTATTCTCTAAAGCATATTTTTTTTAGTTTTTTCCATGAAGAATAAGTTTCTTTTTAATAAATTTTAAAGAAATCATTTACATTCAAAATAAATAAGTTAATGATCTATATATCAAATAAAAAATGTTAAGGGATATAAAAGAAACTAAAATAAGGAAAATGATGTTTTGTTTGTTCAGATATACTGACGGAAAAGTAATAAGTACAATTTTTTTATAGGATCTTACGAGTGAAATTCTGTCCATCTTTTTTTATTTACTTCAATTTTCTCTGAATTTAGGCAGACAAATTTTGTGTATATAAAAACAAGAAAGTTAAAGATTTATGTTCGTTTCTTTATATTCTATTTCTAATTTTAGCTTTCAAACAAAGAAAAGAGGTTTATTATTATTTATTTTATTTACACAACTCTTCTTTCTATTTCATTTATCTCAAAACATACTATAAATCTTCGAGATCACATTTAAATTAAATGATTTAAGATTGAAACTTTGAACAATAAATATAAAACAAATCCACTTATCAAGAAGTTAAATCTCTACAGAGGATAGCTATTTTCTTATATTTTTAATATTAATGTGAATCTAATTAAATTAATAACAATGACTTATATATTCATAATCATACTGTTTGGTTGGTTCTTGGAGGTTTGTGATAAAGGCTTAGGTTCATTACCACAATCTTTATATTTACTAACGGAATTTTCCATCAGTATTTGCACTATCATTCCGTTGGTAATTAATTTACCAATGAAATTACCGACGGAAATGCTTCGTCGGTGAATCCTTCGTCGATAATTTTTTGTCCGTCGGTAAGTCCATTGGTAATAAAAAAATTATTTTACCGATAAATTTACCGATGGAAAAAGCGTGCAAAAAAAAAATTATCCGCTTCATTCCTTCGGTAATTATTTAAAAATATTTTTTAAAAAATCTATTTTACAAAACTATAAAATAATTAAATTAATATAAATTAACACTCTATAATACTCAAAACACTTGAAAAAAAGAAAAAGAAAATCAACTCAAACAAATTTGCAACAAATAAATAACAAGAAAAAATAAATTCAACTAAAAAAATTCATATGAAAAAAATAAAGTTGCAATTGCTAAAAATTTAAAAATTCTATAAATAAACAACTACAAATTGATCTCATATGGAAAGAAAATCCTACAACAACATTCATACAATTATTAAGAACAAAAAAAATTAAAAACAAAATAAAAAAGCAAATATAGTGAGAAAGAAAACATGAAAAAAAAGAAAAAAAATTCTTACCTTAATATAGTTGCAAGTGAAGCTAAGAAGAGAAAAAAAATTATAAAGTATATTAATTAAAAAAAGAATAAGAAGAAAAAAAAAGGAGAAAAATACATGCTTGAGCATGGAGGAGAAGAGAAGGAGTTAAGGATAAAAGAGAAGAGAAAGAAATGTATATTAATGTTTTTTACATATAGGGAAGAAGAAGAAGAAGAAAGGAGCCTTGTTTGTTGTGAAATTGGGGATTCCAGACTTTTTATTGGGGTGTTTTACCGATGGTTTTATCGACAGATAATTAAATATTAATATTTTTAAAAATTTTAATTTAATAAAAAAATTTCAGAAACTGCCAAATATCATTGACGGCTTTTCAATCCATAGGTGATTCCGTCTGTAATATTTAATTTAAAATTTCAATTTAATCAAAATTTTTTAGAAACCCGCCAAATAACACCGATGACTTTTTAATCCGTCGGTGATTTTGTCTTTAAAAAACAATAACTAACAGTGCAATTGGGGAGTGAACAGTTCCAGAGCTCTCTGGAAAATATCGACAGAATTTTCCGTTGGTGATTTCGTCTGTAATTAACATGATAAACAATGTTAACAATTTATCAACGGAATTTATTGCGTTGGTAAAAAATGACACGTCATCGTTTTTTTTTTTTGCTTTGTTTAAATTGTTTTCCCCACTGTAATTCCCTCGGTATATACTGAGGGTATATGTCCGTCGGTAAAATCAATCGGAAAGTTACCGATGAAAATATTCCCTTAGTATTTTCGTTTGTATTTATCGATTTTCTGATAGTGGTTGTACAATCAAATCAAGAAATTAATGGTAGTATTTAGTAGTATATTACTGTAGAGAATCGAGAATACATAAAGTAGTGAAGTCGCGAAAACTATAGCTAGCTAGATTTAGAAATTAAATTGTCACTACCCTTACATAGTAAATCAATGGATACTTCTTTTTCATAGTAATTGAAATAGTACCATTAGTGGATCTTCTAACCTTGACAACTGTTTTTATCATTGTTTGATCTTCACATTAATCTTACATCTCAAAGTCCTCTTATTATTATTATTATTATTATTATTATTATTATTAATATTGTTGTTGTTGTTGTTATTGTTATTGTTATTGTTATTTTATTATTATTATTATTTGTAATTTATATAGTTCACCTCCTTGTGGTTCGATCCCGGTCTTGCCAAGTTATTTATTACTTCGACACTCCTGCACTTGGGAGAAGACGTCAATCTTTTTATCGTGTCAGTGGTCACAATATCTGTGTTCTGATTTATTATGGATTTCATCATTTTTTGTAAGTAAATCTAACTTTTTTAATTTTAACATTTAAATGTCAATTTTATTGTTTTTTATTGTTTTTGTAGTATATGTATTTTGTTAGTGTATATACATGTTTTAAACTCATTATTAAAAACAAACTTGTAGTATAAATGTATAATTAATTTTGTACTTGTTATGGTTTGTTTTAGATTTTAAAAAATTGTATTTATTTGTAAATTATTGAAACTTTGTTGAATTACTGAATTGCATATGCTGTGATGAAATAATTAATAGTTTGTTTAACGGGTTCGTTTTAATTTTTATCAATGTTGTCGCACGTGTGCGGCGTTGCGATGATTGTCTACCACCCTCAGATGTCGAGTGTCTATCTAGCAGATATGGGGGACAAGGAATTCTTGTTTTTTTCATGGAAAAAGAGAATGAGAGTTGCCACCTAGTATTTTAGCCACTAAGAACCCTAACTGGTCTCGTAGATCGGGTACAGAGACTGGTTACGTAAAGGAAAGGTATTAGCACCCCAAATACGTCTTACCTAAGGTAAGCTGCATTGTTTTATTGTCTGATAAAAATCTAAGGTCTTGTTACGTTTTCTTATTATTAGTCTGTTTATGGTTTAAGAAAAGTTCTCCTCGGCAAGGAGGTCCTTATCTTATCAGGTTAAAACCTAATCGTTCTAACGTCAATAAAAAAACTACCTTTTTAATATCAAGAGGACATTTTACGTATAAATTTGTAATCACAGATATTAAAAGAATTAAAACAAAATATTTTTTGAGTGTTTTTAAAATATTGGCCTAGTTCTCGTGACTTTAATAAACTGGTTATTAAAGCTAACATGCATGCTAAACATTTTTTTTAAGGTTTTGACAAAAACTAGGTATTTTAATACCGGATTTGTATCTTTACTGTATAAAAATATAAACCAATATTAAGAAAAATTCCATAACAAAATACGTGGGGAAATCACAAATTTGTTCAGACAATATTTTTTTAATTTTTTTGGGATTGGCTCCGACTCGGCCCAAAAAATCTTGGTTGAATCCCACTGCTGCATGAACAATGGATATGAATTATAATTCACGCCCACTGTTCATGAATGAATAGAAGGCATGAATTAATTCACGCCTACTATTCACACAGTGAACAACGGGAAAGAAGAAGAAGAAGAAGGGGGAGGAAGGCTGACCTGTGATGGCGGTGGTATGGCAGGCGTGAAGGGCAGCGTGGTGCAAGCAATGGCTAAGGCAGGAAGAAAGAAGGAGAAGAAAATCTGCAGGGGGAGAAAGAGTGGGGGTAGTGGTGGCTCTTGGTGGCCGAATGACTTACTGCGGTGGGGCTGGTGGTGGAGAGGCTGGTGGTGGGAGGAACGGTGGTGATGGATGGTGGTGGCCGAAGGCCACGGTGGAGAGAGGGAGCAGTTGCTGCGAACCCGAGAAAGATGATTTTTTCCTAACTTTGGATATCAATCTCTCCTCTCTCAGGTCATGAAATTAGGCGATGGAAGAGGAAAATCTTGTCTATATTGGGGAAAAAATTCAGCCCTTGATTCAGTTGGAAAAGATCCCAACCGTTGGCTCAAAGTAGTCATGGTGCACTATCAAATCTGCACCTACAGGCTGCCTGAGTTGGCCTTTTTCGGTCTGAATGGATGATACCCAGAGGTAGAAGGATGTTAGGTGATAACTTGCGTGTAAGTTTTGTCAAATTTGATGGAGGGTACAGGCATTAAATGCACCTACAAAGTAGGTAACCTAAACAACCTTTTCAGAGAAATTTGAAGAAGAAAATGAACAGTAACCAAAACGGTGCCGTTTTGGTAAAGTTCATTTCGGTCCCTTGATTTCTAATTTGTCTCCTCTACACCCCTGATTAGTTTCAAATGTTTAATGTTATGCAATTGAGTCCTAGGATAAACATCAATTGTAACCTTGTAGTTACACGTCTTTTGCATTTTGGTCTTTGATTTCAGATTTATGCAATTTAATCCCCAATTGACCATTAAACTTTTCATTTCTTCAATTTTACCCTCGGTTTGTGTCATTTGGTCCCTCATAGTCTGCCGTCTTTTGCAAAATGGTCATTGACTGCAAATTTCTTCAATTTAACCCCTAATTGACCCCGAAACTTCAATTTTCTTGCAATTTTGCCCTTCATTTCAATCAATTAACTTGGTAAAAATTAAATTTGGTCCTCAATTAAGCCCAAATTGGGCCCTCAAACTTAATTTTTCACCAATTAAGTTGCTAATAAAATTAATTTGACCTATTTAAAGTATAATTAAGTCGTTGCACTTAATTAAATCCTTTAATTGGACCCAAATTAATTCTTAAACATAATCAAAATTCAATTTGGCTTATGATTAAATCAAATTGGCCTATTAAAAAATTAATTATGTCCTTGAACTTAATTCTTATGCAAATTTATCCAATAATAATTTAATTTGACTTCGAATTTGCATTGTTTCTCCATTTTGGGGGTGACAATTAGGTCTTTAATTTCGTCCAAAAACTGCAGCTTGGTTTTTCCATATTTTTATAGTCCTCTTTGATCTGCTTTCTCTGCATTGCGAGCTTTTATTTTATTTTTTGATTTTTATTTTTTGAGAAAAAGTAAGTTTTTGGGAATAACCTAGAATTAGGTTATGACAGTTGCCCTCCTCTTTACAATGCTTACGATAGGAAGTCTTGTAAGAGACTTTAGATAGTAAGTGTTGTAAAAAGAAGAATGAGATGACGATGGGCTCACCATATTAAAAAATGATAAATCTTTTGAGGGCTGGAAAGCGCACTCAGAGTAAAAATTAGAAGACTTGTCTTTTGAAATTTGAAAGATTTTAAAATGGTCAAATTATCATGGGTGACCTGCCCAAGGAAAAAATAAAAAAGAGTTTTTCAGGTGGTCTCATCGTAATGAGTGACCTACCCAAGTAGAAAAAAGAAAGAGTGGTCTCATTGTAATGAGTGACCTACCTAGGTGAAAGAATGGTCTCATTGTAATGGGTGACCTACCCAAGGGGAAAAAATGAAAAGTGGTCTCATTGTAATGAGTGATCTGCCCAAGTAAAAAAACATGGAGAATTGATCTCATTATAATGGGTGACCTACCTAGAAAAAGGATGATGAGGGCTCAAAGACACACTCGAAAGGAAGTAGGGTTAGAAAAACACTACCTAAAAGGAAGTAAGGGCTCAAAGTCGCACTCGAAAGGAGGTAGGGTTAGAAAACGCACTATCCAAGAGGTGAGGGCTCAAAGTCGCACTCAAAAGGAGGTAGGGTTAGAAAACGTACTACCCAAAAGGTGAGGGTTCAAAGGCGCACTTAAAAGAAGGTAAGGTTAGAAAACACACTACCCAAGAGGTGAGGGCTCAAAGACGCACTCGAAAGAAGGTAGGGTTAGAAAACTCACTACCCAAGAAATGGTGGCTCAAAGGCACACTCGAAAGGAGGTGAGGGCTCAAAGGCACTCTCCAAAAGAGATGAGGGCCTAAAAGCGTGCTCAAAAGAAAGTGAGGGCTCGAAAGCGCACTAAAAAAGAAGTGAGGGCTCAAAGGCACACTCGAAAAGAGGTAGGGTAGAAAACGCACTACCCAAAAGTTGATGGTGAAACACCGACTTGTCAATGTTGAAAACAATGCATTATGATTAATATGCATGTATACTTACCTGAGAAATATAGGTCCTCCTTTTCTTCATGGAGTCTTTCTTTTCTCAAAAGTTTGAGTCTTGATCGCAAACTTCGATGGCCTTTTCGCTCTTGCTTACTAGAGTCATATTTTGTGATCTTGACCTCTGGGAAGGGTTCGATATCATCATACTTTTTTATCCTCCAACCTTTATCTCAAGAGTCATCAACTCTGCCCAACATTTTGTTTTCTTAGAAAGAGAATCATGGAGCCAATCTTATTATGCGTTTTTGGATTGCCCCCCAGCTTGATCATGCCCCACAAGTGTTCAAATTGGGTTTTATTTGGGGATGAGACTATGTGATAAAAGGTTTGACAAGGAGTTGTTTTCATGCATAAATTTTGGACTTTCAAAGCTATTCCAGACACAGAAATCATTTCGACATCGATTTAAAGCAAACTCGTTATGAAGAAATTCAAGAGATTCCTATAGACATGTTTTTATAAGTGATAAAAACTGTTGTTTTGCTTTTGGTGAAAATATGAAGTGATATTTTGTTTGTCAAGAGGTTTAAACTTTAATTTAAGGGTTACAGAGAACTGATTTCCAAAGCATTCATTTTATTTGCGTGAATAATGATTTGGTTTGCATGGGAAAGCATTGCCTATTGATCCAGATTGCTTGTCTTTGATCAGAAAGGACTTAATTAGGCATGTAATGTAGGCTTGTGCTCTTGGTTATGAAGAATAGGATATTTGCAGCTCAAAAGGTGTTTAAGGGATTTCAAAACTAAAGATCATAAGTGCTTGTTTCTTGACTTTTTGTTTTTGAAATTTCTTTCCAAAATGGTTTGTCGTGCCCCCTAGTATTGGGTTTGGGCTCTTTAATTTTTTTTTCTTCACTTGGTTGAGCATCATCATATTAGTTATTTTTTTCTTTCTTCATTTTCGGGCAGACTAGGGGACAATTAGGTCTTTAATTTTATCCAAAAACTGCAGCTTGATTTTTCCATATTTTTGTAGTCCTCCTTAATCTGCTTTCTCCACATTGCCAGCTTTTATTTTATTATTTTATTTTAATTTTTTGAAAAAAAGTAAGTTTTTGGGAATAACCCAGAATTGGGTTATAACAAATGCTATTTCAGAGTTGTAATTTCTGTAAATTTATATATATAAATTTGTATGAAGGTTGATAATTGATTATGAATATTTATAAGAAGTTTTAATTAGTTTGTTGGATAATCTTGAGATAAACCAATATTTTTGCAAATTTATTTACCTAACATAGTTAATTATTACATGTTGTCATTATAATTTTATAAAGGTTCGATAGAAGTCATGGATGATCGTTCATGGATGTATTGAGATTTACCCCAAGGATTGCGGAGGATGGATTATTGTAATGAGGTTCGGGGTTTTATTAATTTTGCAACATCTATTCCCATAAATTTTACTAGAGGCAATATTAGTTGTCCATACAGGAAGTGTCAAAATAAAAAGTATATGAATCAAGATGTTGTAATGATGCATCTTCTACACAAAGGGTTTATGGAGGATTATCTGTGTTGGTATATACATGGAGAACTATTTGTTTGTAATGAGAGCATGGAAGAAAGGGTGGTTGGGTCAACTTCTAGTGTTAGCAACGTGCATGGAGTTGCAAATGACAACAATAATCCTTACATGAATATGATTATGAATGCAATGATAATAATTACACAAATATTGCAAAATCTTATATACAACCTAACATTTATAGAAAATCAACATCTATATATTTTCAACTAACATCTATACAAATTCATAAATACAAAAATAATTAATCGAAATAATAAAAAACATAACAAGCAATAATATAATAAAATTAAGATAAACTAATTAAATTTAATTATATATTTCAATTAACATTTTAAAGGTAAATTCAACAATAAAAATTCAAATTTAACAAAATTTTCAATTATTATGGCAATACAAACAATAAAATAAATTGAAAAAATAAAAAGAAAAAACTAAAGACTTCAGCAATGAAAAATGTTTACCTTAATAGTGTGTTGCTTTCAAGATTTTATCTACAAACAATACAAAAAACAAAAAACACAACAAAAATAATCATAACTAAAATAAGTAAAAGTAAAAAAAAAAATACAGAGATAAAGAAAGGAGAATCATACCTTTTAATATTGTTGAAAACTACAATCAAAACAATAAAAAATTGTTTGAGGAAGCATAGGAGAAGAGAAGATGAATGAGAGGAGCCGAGAAAAAATAAACCGTGGAGGGGGGTCCGGTTTTATACTGCATTTTTACTGACGGATTTCTCGATGGAACTTAAAATAATATTTTCTTGGGCGGTGGCATTAAATTCTGTCGGTATTTTTTTGAATTTCGCAATAAAATTTTGAAAATCCCTCCAGATTTTTCGAAGTCCGTCGGCACATCCGTCGGTAAATAGGTGTCAGAGCACGTGCGCATTGGATTTGCCGCTTTCGTCAGTGATTCCGTCGGTAAATGTGCCGACCGACCTGGCAGTCTGACAGTCACACACATTGGAATTTGCACTGTCTGTCAGTGATTTCATCGGGAAACGCATCGATGTCTGTGGCATGGGCTGTAATTTGTTTGCAACTCCTGATAAAATACCGACGGGAAAAATGTTGTCGGTATGGCCGTCGATGATTGCGGCAAAATACTGTAATTTTTTTGCAACTCTCGGTAAAATACCGACGGGACACATTTCGTCGATATATCCGTCGGTGATTGTGGAAAAATACTGTAATGTTTTTGCAACTCTCGGTAAAATACCGTCGGTAGACCTGCCGGTGACTGTGCCACGTCACTGTACGGAGATCCCAATTTGAATTCCTCGGTCATTCAATCGGTAAAATCATATGAAAAAAATCAACATCATCACACCGCTGCAACTTTTCAAAAATCTATATATTCTGTAGGCAATACAGTCAGTATATATCAAGAATACTATCAAGAATTTTTTTTATCAAAAAGTATAAATAATTAATTAAAAAATAACTAATTTTATAAAAATATATAAAAACTAACATAGTTTGTATTGTAGCCACTATTATAAAACTTGAACCAAATTGCTGGTCAACTCAGAACTGGCTAGGGTTGATTTGAAATCTAGACTGGTCTGATAAAAAAATAAAAGAAGGAATTGCAGTCAGTCAAAAACCTGAATTGATTCACGAACAAACTTGTCGTTACCTCTCAATCAAACCTAAAATGTCAAAGTATCAATAACAGTTCACGTGCGATAGAGACTTGTCGTTACCTCTCATTCAAGACTTCATACCCTCTCATTCAAGACTTCATACATGCTTCATTGAATGTTCAATGTGAGTTAGCTACTCATATGAGGGAGTCACTATATGCTTCATTAATTTATTTTAATTCATTCAAGGCCTCACAAACTCTTAAATTACAATTATATTGTAGAGAGAATTGTGATTTAAAGATTCTGAAATGTTAATAATTGTTTGTCAATTGATAAGTTAAATTAACCTAACTAATTAAATCAAAATTAAGTAGATATTTAAAAACTAATAAGAAAAAGAATCCGGAAATGACAAGAAAAATAAAAAGAATAATGAAACAAGAACTTCAAAATCGAATTTGGATATAAAAAAAGACCTTAATTCATTACAGTGAGCTAATTAATTTTTTATAGAATTGGATTTGTAAAACGTGCTCATACAATCTTATCTCGATTACAATTGAATTAAAAGTTATGCTAATTTCAACTAGCAAATTTGTTTTACTCATGCAAATTTGTGCCACATGAACATATATGCTAGACTTTTTACATTTCAAATTTACTAACTATGCAGTTGACAACATTATCTGTCGATCTGAAAAAACCGAAACCGAGTCTTCGCTTGAGCAACACGCAGAGAGGAATATGTTGTTTCCTAGGTGTGATTCTATCTACTTTCTAGTGGTCCTTGGTGGTCCATGTTCTTAATTAATTGAAAACTCAATATTATGGCCACAAATTTCTTCCATGTGTTCCACATTAAACAGACATGGTCATGGAATGAATAAGGGTTCCTGGAAATTGCCTAGTTTTTCCACAGCTATTACGTATACTGACATGGATAGCTTTTAACCAGTCTTTGTTTTTTTTTTTAAGCAATGAGGACACGATTGTGGCAGCTTTTACAGGTAATTTATGATCTTATTAGTTATTTAAAGGAAAATTCTCTAAAAATAATTACAGGGAGTACCTAATCATTTTTTAATTTAGATAATGAATTTTATATTGATTCTTGTCGTCTTTATGTTTATTTCTTTCTTTAAAAAAAATCATAGAGAGTAACTAATACAGTGTTGTTAGTTATTTTTTAAACACTATAATTTTTTTATTTTTTACACAAAGAATAAGTATCTTTTTAACATATTTTAAAGAAATCATTTACATTCAAAATATATAAATAAATTAATGATCCATATAGCAAATAAAAAATGTTAAGGGATATAAAAGATACTAAAATAAGGAAAATGATATTTTGTTTGTTTAGATATACTGATGAAAAAAAAAAATTACAAATTTTTTACTTCAATTTTTTATTCAAAATATATAAATAAATTAATGATGTTTTGTCCATTTTTTTATTTACTTCAATTTTCTCTGAATTTAGGCAGACAAATTTTGTGTATATAAAAACAAGAAAGTTAAAGATTTATGTTCGTTTCTTTATATTCTATTTCTAATTTTAGCTTTCAAACAAAGAAAAGAGGCTTATTATTATTTATTTTATTCACACAACTCTTCTTTCTATTTCATTTATCTCAAAACATACTATAAATCTTCGAGATCACATTTAAATTAAATGATTTAAGATTGAAACTTTGAACAATAAATATATAACAAATCCACTTATCAAGAAGTTAAATCTCTACAGAGGATAGCTATTTTCTTATATTTTTAATATTAAAGTGAATCTAATAAAATTAATAACAATGACATATGTTCATAATTATACTGTTTGGTTCTTGGAGGTTTGTGATAAAGGCTTAGGTTGTACAATCAAATCAAGAAATTAATGGTAGTATTTTGTAGTCTATTAATGTAGAGAATATCGAGAATACATAAAATAGTGAAGTCGCGAAACCTATAGCTAGCTAGATTTAGAAATTAAATTGTCAATACTCTTAGTATCTTGAAATAGTAATTGAAATAGTATCTTGTATCGCCTGTTTTTTTTGTTCATTTAATGTCTTCAATATTATATTCATTAATTTACTTGTAGATAACCCAGAAATTATACTCTGGAATTCTTACTTCAATTTCTAAAACAATTGAAATAAAGTTTAGATTCGAGGAGGACATGTACTTACTGCCTGTTATGGACATGCTAAAGGTCTAATGTAGCTTCCAATAATCAGTAAAAGAGTTCAAATTTGATCATAGTTTCAAGATTTTCATAACATAGGATAAAAGAAAGCTCCTTTAACAAGTTTGAGTTATGATAGTGAAATCATGACCATTGTGATATGGAACCCTTTCAATAGGATTAAATCTGGTTTGGGTTTAGAAATTCAGTATTTAAAATCTAATTTAATTAAGTTTTTAATTGAATTGGACAAAATATTAATATAGTCAAATCCATTTGATCTAATAAAAATTTTAGTGACCGATTAACTTAATTAAATTATATCCAAACCCCCATATGTTAATATTTAATTAAGAACAAGTATAGTGTGAAAAAAATAGGATTTAGAGTCCAATTTAAGTCGGGTTTTTAACTAAACTAGATAAATAATTAATTTGGTTAAATTTATTTGATCTAATTGAATATTTAAATTTAATTAAACCAAATCCAACCCCTACTATCTTGATTATTTCATTAAAAATAAAAATAAAATATTGTCTGTTTAATAAAAATAACTAATGAGTCATTAATTAACTTATAAATAGGAAGTAATACAGTCATTTTATGAGATAAATAGTCAAAACACCAAATCCCAGCTTCACTTTATCTCTATAGAACCCTAGCTATAGGTACCCCTTTTGACTTCTAAATTAAGTCTATCACAGAAAGACCAATCTATTTTGAACTTGTGTGGTAATCGATGGCTCACAAAACTGATCTATCCAAGAACACACTCTTTCTTGTACAGCTCAGGTAGGAATCGCTAAACATGGTGATGTGTCGTGGGCCACTGACACATGGTAGACTGACAAAACTGATCTATCCAAGAACGTACTCTTATACAGCTAAGCTAGGAATTGATCGATGTGTTGTGGGTCGCGGAAATTATTCGTTGAATTTACCTGTAATATGTCATATCAACAGGTAATGAGTTTCTAGTTAGCTTTATTAGTAGTGCTGGTCACTAACTTGTTGTACGCGTTTTGGAGTGTCAGATTCAGATGTAAGTTCGCGTCACTAGAACAAAACCGTGAGGACGGTAAGGTCCAAAACGGACAATATATGACAAGTTGGGCCAGTCTATTACATTTAATATCAGAGTCGGCCTCACTGGCTATCTAGTAGTGCTGACGGGGTCGTCGGGTTCTTTAAGGGGAGTGGATTGTAATATCCTATATTGGCGGGTGAGAAGTTGATAGCTGACCTTATTAGTAGTGCTAGACACTAACCTGTTGTACGTGTTTTAGGGCGTCAGGCTCAGAAGTGAGCTCACGTCACCAGAAACAAAACCGTGAGGACGGTTAGGCCTAAAATGAACAATATACAGCAGGTTGGGCCAGGCTATTACATTATCAGCCATTAAAATCATAGTTAACTTTTTATAAATCTCCCATGAATCTATAACTCAATTGGGTTTGCCTTCAAAAGATTTTCTTGAATTCAAGCTTCTATTTTATTATGACAAATTTTATGTTTAAATTAAATTAGGGTTAAATTATGGTTTTTTAGCTATGTTTATAAAATTTTCATTTATTTTTTAATAGTGATAACCACATATCATATATTTATTAATGACTCGATTAAGGATAAGGATTAAATAAATACTTGATTTTATTCCTAAATTTATTAGGAATAATTACACTGATTAAATATATTTTTTGCCCAAATCTTTGTAAGTTCGTTTATTTTTTTCTTTTATGCCATGCACCCCCCCCCCCGCTCTCAGTCTCTGAGTTTGTTTCTTAGTATAGTTAATCTCTGCTCCCACCCTAACTTTCTGTCTTCACAGAAACTCTTGTATCTCCTGCAAAGGAATGGAACAAGTACATCTCTTCACGAAGAAACTAAAACCAACCCATATAAGCCATACTCTTTCAGTTCCAACCCATGTCCTTGAGGCTTTTCCATTTTCTGAAGGAGTCCATATGATGAATTTTGAAGCAGTCGATGCTGCTGATAATGCATGGAGGTTTTGCTTGTCAACCCGTCTGACTGGAGCATACCCAAAACCCGTTCTTCTACGCTCTTCTTGGCATCGTTTTGTAGAGCAGAAAGGCCTTGCTCCCGAAGACAGGGTTGTCTTCTTCATGGAGAGAGATGAAGCTAATGACATGGTCAGGAGGTACAAGGTTAGAGCTCAACGAAAAGTGATGATCTTGATGGGGCAAGATGTTTGGGTCGATGTAGAGGATCTTCCCCCACATGGTCTTTGAAGAGTTTGGCCTATAAGCTGTAGCTACGAAAAGAGTCCTTCCCCCCTCCACCGGTAGTTATTCCACCCTTATACCCTATCTAGAGCCGTTTGGAACGGTGATTGCACTATTTGGAAAAACGATACTGCTCGGTGCAACCGCATTTCCAAACTCGCTCGGATATAATAATGTTGATACAATAGATAACTCAGAATAGAATTCTGTTAAATAATTTGCTTAGCAATCAATGTCATGTATGAGAAGTATTGTATATGTTTTCCTAATATTCAACTACAATAGCTGTGTAATTAATATCAAAAAATCATCTTAATCTAATAGTTTCAACTGTTAGATGAGGTCCCATTATATGATATATATTATTCTCTAATACACTTTAAATAAAAAATTTTGGATTTGAAACTTGCACAGACCTACATTATCTTGGGATTGATTTTTATCAAATAAATAGAGATAGTGGGATTTGAATTTGTAACTATTTAATTATCAAGGCTCTGATACCATATCAAAAAATCATCTTAATCTAATAGTTTAAGCTATTAGATAAAATTTTAAAATATAATTTATATTATTCTCTAATTAATATTATATTATCGTTTTTGCTTTCAAGTTTCTTCCCTCTTTTTCTTAATGCAGTATGCATTCTCCTCGGTGTCCTGTGAGCTTAATTTGAATAGAAAGGATATGATGAAGCTATATAATAAAAACAACTCAAAAGTTGGCATCAGTCAACTTCCTTCTATACCAATTGTTTCTACCGAAGTATTGATACGAGGCTGTTCCCATTGGAGACATGAAGTGTGACGATCTCTACCTCACTTGACCGATCTCATATTTAGAAATACGATGTACATGTTTTTGTAAGAATATATTTAAAATGAAAAAACAAATCATAGTTTTAAAATTTAAACAAGGGTTGAGCCCTCATCACGCATCAGGAGGATTGACTTTAACTTTTTAAAAAATCAAAACGATGTTGTTTTTTCAAAAGTATTAATGGGTTAATAATTAGGTTTTGATCACGTTATCGAGTCAGCCGAGGTTTTTTTCACTACTAGAAATTCGGCAAAAACCAACAGACTTACTGACAGAAATATTTTTTCGGTAATCATTACAGACAGCGTATATTCTGTCGGTCATTATGTCGGTATATACCGATAGCATCTTTCTGTTGGTATTAATCACCGATGGCCTAAATTCCGTCTGCAATTCAATCGGTATATACCGATGGACGCAATTCGTCGGTATATACCGACTGAATTGCAAACTGAATTTATAGAATTTTGAAAAATAAAGTAGTTCGCTGACGTTGGAGTTTTTGTGGGTGATTTTACTGATGCAATTGCCGATGGATTTAAAACTAGATCTCCGTACAGTGACGTGACTCTTTTCACTGTACCAACAAATTACGAATGGATATACCGACAGAATGGTTTCGTCGGTAATTCCATCGGCAAACTTGGATATATCACCACTTAGCTGACCCTCTCCTCCCCTATTTCTCCTTCTTCTTCTTCCCCATCCCAACTCTCCCCTTCCAAACTGCAGACAACCACCCCCCTTAAAATATCCCCCTCTTCTTAACACAAGTCATATTTCTTTAAGTTTTGTTGTCATATCATCCATGTTCTGATTTATTATGGATTTTATCATTTTTAAGTAAATCTAACTTTTTTAATTTTAACATTTAAATGTCAATTTTATTGTTTTTTATTGTTTTTTTAGTATATGTATTTTGTTAGTGTATATACATGTTTTAAACTCATTATTACAAACAAACTTGTAATATGAATGTATAATTAATTTTGTACTTGTTATGGTTTGTTTTATATTTTAAAAAATTGTATTTATTTGTAAATTATTGAAACTTTGTTGAATTACTGAATTGCATGTGTTGTGATGAAATAATTAATAGTTTGTTTAACGGGTCCGTTTTTTTTTTTATCAATGTTGTCGCACGTGTGCGGCGTCGCGGCGATCATCCACCACCCTCAGGTGTCGAGTGTCTATCTGAAAAATATGGGGGACAAGGAATTCTTGTCTTTTTCTATGAAAAAAGGGAATGAGAGTCACCACCTAGTATTTTGGTCACTAGAACCCTAACTGGTCTTAGAGATCGGGTACGGAGACTGGTTGCGTAAAGAAAAGGTATTAGAACCCCAAATATGCCTTACCTAAGGTAAGCTGCATTGTTTTATTATCTGATAAAAATCTAAGGTCTTGTCATGTTTTCTAATTATTGGTCTGTTTATGGTTTAAGAAAAGTTCTCCTCGATAAGGAGGTCCTTATCTTATCGGGTTAAAACCTAACCGTTCTAATGTCAATAAAAAAACTACCTTTTTAATATCAGGAGTACGTTTTATGTATAAATTTATAATCCTAAATATTAAAAGAAAAAAATATTTTTTGGGTGTTTTTGAAATATTGGCTTAGTTCTCGTGACTTTAATAAACTAGTTATTAAAGCCAACATGCATGCTAATACATATTTTTTGAATTTTTTATTGTACTGCGGTTTGGTTGGTGGTGGCTTTAGTAGGTGGCTGGAATGGTGGTGATGGATGGTGGTGGCTGAAGGCCACGGTGGAGAGAGAGGAGCAGCTGTTGGGAACCTGAAAAGGATAATTTTTTCCTAACTTTGGATACCAATCTCTTCTCTCTCAGGCCATGAAATCCACCACTATTTATAGGTGGTGGAAGAGAACAATCTTGTCTACATTGGGGAAAACATTTAGCCCTTGATTCAGTTGGGAAAGATCCCAATCGTTGGCTCAAAGTAGTCATGGTGCACTGTCAAATCTGCACCTACATGCTGCCTGAGTTGGCCTCTTTAGGCCTGCGCTGGAGCCGCTGTGTTGTCATTCGGTCTAAACAGACGATACCCAGAGGTAGAGGGATGTTAGGTGATCACTTGCGTGCAAGTTTTGTCAAATTTGGTGAAGGATACAGGCATTAAATGCACCTACAAAATAGGTAACCCAAATAACCTTTTCAGAGAAATTTGAAGAAAAAAATGAACAGTAACCAAAACAGTGTCGTTTTGGTAAAGTTCATTTCGGTCCCTTGATTTCTAATTTGTCTCTTGTACACCTATGATCGGTTTCAAATGTTTAATGTTATGCAATTGAGTCCCAGGATAAACATCAATCGTAAACATGAAGTTACGTGCCTTTTGCATTTTGGTAACTGGTTTTAGATTTATGCAATTTAACCCCTAATTGACCATAAAACTTTCAATTTCTTCAATTTTACCCCCGGTTTGTGTCAATTGAGCCCTCATAGTCTGCCGCCTTTTGCAAAATGGTCATTGACTGCAAATTTCTTTAATTTAACCCCTAATTGACCCCGAAACTTCAATTTTCTTGCAATTTTGCCCTTGATTTCAATTATTTAACTTGGTAAAAATTAAATTTGATCTCTTAAAATTCTAATCTCCTTAATTAAGCCCAAATTGGGCTCCCAAACTTAATTTTTCACCAATTAAGCTGCTAATTAAATTAATTTGACCCATTTAAAGTATAATTAATTCCTTGCACTTAATTAAATCCTTCAATTGGACCCAAATTAATTCTTAAACATAATGAAAATTTAATTTGGCCCATGATTAAATCAAATTGGCCTATTAAAAAATTAATTATGTCCTTGAACTTAATTCTTATGCAAATTCATCCAATGATAATTTAATTTGACTTTGAATTTGCATTGTTTCTCCATTTTTGGCTAGACTGGGGGACAATTAGGTCTTTAATTTCGTCCAAAAAATGCACCTTGATTTTTCCATATTTTTATAGTCCGCTTTGATATGCTTTCTCCACATTGCCAGCTTTTATTTTATTTTTTCATTTTTATTTTTTTTTAAAAGTAAGTTTTTGGGAATAACCCAGAATTGGGTTATGACAGTTGTCCCCCTCTTTACAATGCTTACGATAGGAAGTCTTGTAAGAGACTTTAGATAGTAAGTGTTGTGAAGAAAAAAAATAAGAATGAGATGATGATGGGCTCACCATATTAAGAAATGATGAATATTTTGAGGGCTGGAAAGCACACTCAGAGTAAAAATTGGAAGACTTGTCTTTTGAAATTTGAAAGATTTTAAAATGATCAAATTATCATGGGTGACCTGCCTAAGGAAAAAAATGAAAAAGAGTTTTTGAGATGGTCTCATTGTAATGAGTGACCTACCCAAGTAGAAAAAAAAGAGTGATCTCATTGTAATGGGTGACCTACCCAGGTGAAAGAATGGTCTCATTGTAATGGGTGACCAACCCAGATAAAAAAAGCATAAAGAATGGTCGCATTGTAATGGGTGACCTAACCAGAAAAATAAATTGTCTCATTGTAATGGGTGACCTACCCAAGGGGAAAAAAGGAAGAGTGGTCTCATTGTAATGGGTGACCTATCTAGGTGAAGGAATGGTCTCATTGTAATAGGTGACCTGCCCAAGTAAGAAAACATGGAGAATTGGTCTCATTATAATGGGTGACCTCCCTAGAAAAAGGACGGTGAGGGTTCAAAGACGCACTTGAAAGGAGGTAGGGTTAGAAAACACACTACCTAAAAGGAAGTGAAGGCTCAAAGTTGCACTCGAAAGGAGATAGGGTTAGAAAACCCACTACCCAAGGAGATGAGAGCTCAAAAGCGCCCTTGAAAGGATATGAGGGCCCAAAAGCATGCTCAAAAGGAAGTGAGGGCTCAAAGATGCACTCAAAAGGAAGTGAGGGCTCGAAAGCGCACTAAAAAAGAAATAAAGGCTCAAAGGCACACTCGGAAAAAAGGTAGGGTTAGAAAACACACTACCCAACAATTGATGGTAAAACACCGACTTATTAATGTTGAAAACAATGCATTATGATTAATATGCACGTATACTTACCTGAGAAATATATGTCCTTTTTTTCTTCATGGAGTCTTTCTTTTCTCAAAAGTTTGAGTCTTGATCGCAAACTTCGATGGCCTTTTTGCTCTTTGTTTACTCGAGTCATATTTTGTGATCTTGACCTCTGGGAAGGGTTTGATATCATCGTACTTCTTTATCCTCCAACCATTATCTCAAGGGTCATCAACTCTACCCAACATTTTGTTTTCTTAGAAAGAGAATCATAGAGCCAGTCTTATTATGCGTTTTTGGATTGCCCCCCAGCTTGATCATGCCCCTCAAGTGTTCAAATTGGGTTTTCTTTGGGTATGAGACTATATGATAGAAGGTTTGACAAGGAGTTGTTTTCATGTATAAATTTTGGAATTTCAAAGCTATTCCAGACACATAAATCATTTCGATATTGATTTAAAGCAAACTCATTCTGAAGAAATTCAAGTGATTCCTATAGACATGTTTTCAGAAGTGATAAAAACTTTTGTTTTGCTTTTGGTGAAAATATGAAGTGATATTTTGTTGGTCAAGAGGTTCAAACTTTAATTTAAGGGTTATAGAGAACCGATTCCAAAGCATTCATTTTATTTGCGTGAATAATGATTTGGTTCGCAAGGGAAAGCATGGCCCACATATCCAGATTGCTTGTCTCTAATCAGAAAAGGCTTGATTAGGCATGTAATGTAGGCTTGGGCTCTTGGTTATGAAGAATAGGATATTTGCAGTTCAAAAGGTGTTTAAGGGATTTTAAAACTAAAGAACATCAGTGCTTGTTTCCTGACCTTTTGTCTTTGAAATTTCTTTCCAAAATGGTTTGTCGTGCCCCCCAGTATTGGGTTTGGGCTCTTTATTTGTTTTTTTCTTTCTTCACTTGGATTAGCATCACCATATCAGTTATTTTTTTCTTTCTTCATTTTTGGGCAAACTAGGGGACAATTAGGTCTTTAATTTTGTCCAAAAATTGAAGCTTGATTTTTTCATATTTTTGTAGTCCTCCTTGATTTGCTTTCTCCACATTGCCAGCTTTTATTTTATTTTTATTTTTTGAAAAAAAGTAAGTTTTTGGGAATAACCTAGAATTGGGTTATGACAAATGCTATTGCAGAGTTGTAATTTCTGTAAATTTATATATATAAATTTGTATGAACGTTGATAATTGATAATGAATATTTATGAGAAGTTCTAATTAGTTTGTTGGATAATCTTGAGATAAACCAAATTTTTGCAAATTTATTTATCTAACATAGTTAATTAATACATGTTGTCATCATAATTTTATAGAGGTTCGATAGAAGTCATGGATGATCGTTCATGAATGTATTGAGATTACCACAAGGATTGCGGAGGATAGATTATTGTAATGGGGTTCGTGGTTTTATTAATTTCGCAACATTTATTCCAAGAAATTTTACTAGAGGCGATATTAGGTGTCTATACAGGAAGTGTCAAAATAAAAAGTATTTGCATCAAGATGTTGTAATGATGCATCTTCTACACAAAGGGTTTATGGAGGATTGCCTGTGTTGATATGCACACGGAGAACTATTTGTTTGTAATGAGAGCATGTGAGAAAGGGTGGTTAGGTCAACTTCTAGTGCTAGCAACGTACATGGAGTTGCAAATGACAACAGTAATCCTTACAAGAATATGGTTATGAATGCAATAAGAATGAATCAAGGTAATGTCAGTTAATGTCCAATCATAGAAAAAGAACCTAATGCAAATGCAACAAGGTTTTTTGATCTGTTGAAAGATTCTAGCAAACCATTATGGGATGGCTGCATGAACCACAGTAAATTATCAGTTGTAGCACATGTGTTCACCATCAAGTCAAATCACGGGTTGAGCGAGGCCAGTTATGACAAAATTATTGAATGGGTGAGAAGAATTTTGCCTGAAGGGAATAGGCTGAAAGAGAACTTATATGCTGCAAAGTCCATGATGAAACCCCTTAATTTAAGATACCAGAAAATTGACATGTGCCCTAACTTCTGCATGTTATACTACCTTGAAAATGTTGAGTTGACCGAGTGCATGACACCTGGGCATTCCCATTACAAACCCAGAACTGGCAAGGGAAAAACTCTCATGGCATATAAGAAGTTTGGATACTTCCTAATCACACCTAGATTGCAGAGGTTATTCATGTCACCAAGGACTATTGAGCACATAACATGGTACCAATCACATAATGCGGTTGATGGAGTGATGGCGCATCCTTCTGATGATGAAGCATGGAAATATTTAAGTAGTGTGCATTGTCACTTTTTAGATGAATCAAAGAACGTGCGTCTTGGGTTGTATATAGACGGATTCAACCCATTTGGGTCATTTACTACTCCTTATTCTTGTTGGCCAGTCATACTGATGGTTTATAACATGCCACCAGGGATGTGTATGAGGCTGAAGTTCATGTTTTTATCTATGATCATACCAGGTCCAAGCAGTTCGGGCCAGAATAAAGATATTTGTCTTCGACCGTAAATTGATTAGTTGACACAGTTGTGGTCCTTCGGAACTTTGACTTATGATATAATGAGGAAACATAATTTTTTATGAGAGCGGCATTGATGTGGACTATCAATGATTTCCCAGCTCCTGGAATGGTTTTTGGTTGGAGCACGCATGGAAAACTAGCATTTCTATACTTCATGGAAAATAACAAGGCATTCACGTTAACAAACAAAGGTAAAGCTTCTTTTTTTTACTATCATCGTTGTTTCTTGCTAATGAATCATAGGTATGAAAAGAACAGAAAGGATTTCTTTGTTAGCAGAGTTGAAAAGGATGTTGCACCCCTGTGTCTTTCTGGTGAAGAATTGCATGATACTGTGTCAGAGTACGGTGACATTGTGTTTGGTTTCCAATCAGGTAAGCAGAAGTTTCCTGGTTTTGGTTTGACATACAATTGGGTAAAGTGAAGTATTTTTTGGTAGCTTTTTTATTGGAAGACCAATCTCCTCCGCCATAACCTTGACGCCATGCATATCAAAAAGAACGTGTTTGAGAATATTTTCAAAACAATCATGGATGTGAAAGGGAAGAAAATGGACAACATCAAGGCTAGATTGGATTTGGCATTATTTTATAACCGTAAAAATATAAAGTTGGTTGTTGATGGGTCACAGGTCGCAAAACCCAGAGCAAGCTTCGTGTTAGAGAAAAACGCACAACTATTAGTCTACAAATGGCTTAAGAGTCTGAGTTTTCCTGATGGACATGCATCGAACATATCAAGGCTAGTTAATATAGAGCAATGTAGATTATATGGAATGAAGAGTCATGACTGCCACGTGTTTATGCAAACACTCATTCCATTAGCTTTTCGTGATTTATTGCCAAATGAGATATGAGATGCACTCATGGAGATCAATCATTTGTTTAGAGATATATGCTCCAGCAAGTTGAATGTTGATTATATTGAAAGGCTTGAAACGAATATCATCAAGACAATATATAAACTTGAGATGATATTCCCTCCATCATTTTTTGACTTGATGGAGCATCTACCCATACATTTACCGTATAAGGTAAAAGTTGGAGGACCGGTCCAGTATAGATGGATGTATCCATTTGAGAGATTAGATATTACAGTTGCAATGTAATTTATAATTAAAAGTTTTTTTTATTGTTTTTTTAATTGAAAATTTTTGTTTAATTCCATACAGGTACTTGTTCAATTTAAAAAAAAAATTAAGAACAAGGCGCATGTTGAAGCTTCGATATGTGAGGCCTATATTGTTGAGGAGATCTCAACATTTATCTCGTACTATTCGAACCTCATTTGAGAACGAGAATCAATCGCATTCCATGGCATGATGATGGTAGTGAAATGCCTTCAAGTGGTAACTTGTCAATATTCTCCAATTCTGGACGACCGACACCTAAAAATACCATAAGCGGAAGATATTTGTCTGAAATAGAGTTTAGACAAGCACACAATTATGTTCTATTTAACTGTGATGAGATGAGACCTTTTATTCAGTAAGTATATATACTATTTAAACTTCGTTAAGAATATACTATTTATATATTGTAATATCATACACTCATATAATTTGGAATAACCTTATAGGCATCAACAATATTTACTGTCCAATAACTCATAGCTGATCGAATCCCAAATCTTTCAATTACAAGATGAACAATTTTATACAAGGTTTATCAAATGGGAAGGAGTGTTGTTATGTTAGTGTCTTCACTAAGCCTGGGCCCTGGAAAAAAAAAGTTAAGTGCTACAACGTGTATTTTGTCAATGGATATGTGTTCCATATTGAAGAATATGGAAATGGAAGAAAGACATACAACAACGGTGTTTGTGTTAAGGAATCGACTTGTAATGAGTTTGAAGTTAACTATTATGGTAAATTAGAAGAGGTCGTCGAATTGCAATACCATAGAAAGCAGAATAGAGTGTTTTTATTCAAATGCTAGTGGTATGACACCACTAACAGAGGAATCATAGTAGATCCTTATTATGGTTTGTTTGAAATCAACTCAAAAGCTAGACTCCGCAACGTAAACGATGTGTTTGTTTTCACAAATCAATGTCAACAAGTTTATTATACATACACCCCTTCCTTAAGAAAGGACCGATCAAGAGTTGATTGGTTATCTGTTTTAAAAATGAAACCCAAGGGTCGTGTCAAGGTTGTTTAGGATGAGAACGAAGACAAAAGTGTGTGAGGTCTTTCAAGTTAGTGAGTTGGTTGAGCCATATCGAGTTAGAAGAAAATTCAAATTTTCATGTTGAAGATGATAGTCTTGTTGATGTTGACGTAGAGGAGTTGAATGGTGTTCTGAGCTCTAGCAGACAACCAAATATCGATGAAGATGATGATGATGATATCTATATTGAAGATTGTGATGGAGCTAATGACTATTCAATTGACGACCAAGAAGGATAAAATTCTGACTAACTATCATCATCAAGCCGACTTCGTGCAAAGCATTTTTTTTATAATGTAATATTATGGATGATATTTTGTAACACAAAATATTTATTTTATAATTGTTAACAGTTGTTATTATTTTGTAGGGGTAGTTTGTAATTTAAGTGTTTGCAAGAGGGAAAATAGGCAACACAAACAAAATCTTTCATGCACAGTGCACTCTCACCGATGTCCATACCGACGGATTTCTAATAGGTCGGTATTTTACAGAGTTAAAAAATATTTACTGGAAATGCCACAATTCCGACGTCATCACAGATGGAACCAATCTGTTGGTATTTTACCGAGAGTTGCAAAATATTTACTTGAAATGCCATAATCACCAACGTGTACACAAATAGAAAAATTATGTCGGTAATTTACCAAGAGTTGCAAAATATTTACTTGAAATGCCACAATCATCGACGCGTATGCAAACGGATACTATCCATCGATGTTTGTTTGTTGGCAAACACAATTACCGATAGACTCACTGACAGACAATGCAAATTCCAAAGGGTGGGTATTAATGCATCTCTGACAACGTGCTTTTATTGACAGACTTCAAAAATTTATGAAGGGTAATTAAAAAAAAATTAGTGTGAAATTCAAAATTTACCAACGGAATTTTGACATTTCACTGACGAAATAATTAAATGTAATATTATTTCAATAACCGTCTGTGAGTTTGTCAGTAAAATTGTGCTATAAAACCCAGTGACCTCCCATTCAGTTCATTTTTCCTCTTCTTCATTTCTTCAGCTTGAGAATCTCTAAATCTCTTTATTTTTTTTTTCCTTTCCTTTAATCTGTATTTGTGGTTCTATTTTCATCTTCAATAAATTAAAAGGTATGTATTGTGATTCAATGTAGGTAATGATTTTATTTTTTTTTCATCTTTTCTCTGTTTTATTAACATTTTTTTTTGTATTGTATATAGATAAATTCTAGAAATAAACACACTTTTAAGGTAAGCATTTTTCATTCCTAAAGTCTATAGTTTTTGTTTTTTAATTTGTTGCCTATTTTATTTTATTTATTGCCATAATAATTGATTATCTTGTTGAATTTAAATTGTTATTCTTGAATTTATTTTCATTGTTAATTCAATATTTAGGATTAAATTTAGTTGTTTTATCTCAATTTTACTCTATTAGTGCATAATATGTGTTTAATTATTTTCATTAATTTTAATTGTTATTTGTATACATATCAGGTTATATATAAGATTTTTGCATGGGGTCAATTAGTTATGGCTATTGTCACATGTTTGAAAACTTTGGATAGTCTCTAGTATAGGGGAGATGCTATCGAATTGTTTTTCATTTGTTGTCTATTTTATTGTTTTTATTGCCATAATAATTGATTATCTTGTTGAATTTAAATTGTTATTCTTGAATTTATTTTCATTGTTAATTCAATATTTAGGATTAAATTTAGTTGTTTTATTTCAATTTTACTCTATTATTGCATAATATGAGTTTAATTATTTTCATTAATTTTAATTGTTATTTGTATAGATGTTAGGTTATTTATAAGATTTTTGCATAGGGTCAATTGGTTGTGGCTATTGTCAATATTTGCAGGTTTGAAAACTTTTGGTAGTCTCTAGTATAGGGGAGGTGCTGCCGAATTTTCTTTAATAATTGAATTTAATTATGTAATTATTTGTATAAAATTGTGTAGATGCGTAGAATGAAATCAACAGCTCGTTGCTCACATATGATCGCAACTAGTTCTTCTAGCAGTGAGGATGACATGTCCTTAGGTACCAATCAAGAAGAGGCACTTGCGCTGACTTGCAATGCTACCTCTTCTAGCGCAATTTCACAGCGTAGAGGTGGTGTGTCTTCATAGCGGAATCAATTCACCCACAAGTACGAGGCAAATTGGAAGGATGCCCTTTCAATGTAAGTTTGTTTCGGTTTTAGTTTTTTTTTTAATTATAACATAATTTATGAACAACTAATCAATATTTCATTAATTTAATTTATTTTCAAGTTTACAAACATTGAGGATGCCTGAGCAATATCATTGACGTTAATCATCGATGGAGATTCTATTATTTCAATGGAGTCAGGTTTCCAGACGACATCCTGAATGGAGACCTTATATCGATGCATGGTTTCAAAGATTTCAGGTTGGTGTTAATTTCTAATTTCTAGCTTATTTTTAATAATTTATCATTACAATTGTAAATAAATTATTATTTTTATTTTCAATAAATTATTTATACACAGCACAAATTCGAGTGGGACAACGCGCATGACAATGCTGTGAGGAGGGTGTGAGAAAATCAAGCGGCAACCAGGTAACATAAAAAACAATACAATTTTTTTAATAAAAAATTTATGTTTTTAAATCTAATTTGTCACTATGGAAGTAGGTTGCGTGATTTTTAGTATGACGCACATAAATAGCCAAAAAATACGCTAGAGATAATGGTCTCCAAGACTGGAATAACGTGGCAGTTTGAAGGGATTTCAAACCATCATACATCCTAGAGGATATATGGCTGCAATATATTGAGCACGTGATGTCTGAGCGGATTACATGATGCTCACAGTCCGGTGCCGGCAACCGGAACCGATAAATTCATGGCTCGACTCCGTTCCGTTTGCTGCACATGCAAAATGGATGCTAAGATTAATTTAAATGAAATATATCATTAATTAATTTTTTTTCTTATAGGCTACGTCTCTTAGACATGAGCCGAGCCCAATGGAGCTGTTTGTAGAGACGCATGTGCGGAGTGATGACCGCTAAAAAGGGATGCAACAGTTTATTGACAACCGCGCTCAACACTTTGTGTCGTTCAACCATTTTATTTTGTAAGTATTATTTTTCTTGAATTGAATATGATGATTTCATTTTCATTTTCAGGAGACCTATAATAGCCGGTTGAGGGAGAGATATGGGGACGATCCTTCAACCCATCTGGATTTCGATCCGGATTTGTGAATAGAGGTAGGATTATCTGGTGGACCCGATAAAAATCGGATGTACAAGCTCTCGAACATTACGACCAAGAACTTGCAGGCAGCCCATAGTATCTCAACCGTTGGGAGCTCCCAATCAGTAGCAAACACCCAATCTAAGGAGTGCGTGGCCTTGTAGGAACACACGGCTCGACTCACTGGAAAATACAAGCAACTCTCAGCGAATTATAAAGAATTCCACCAAACGGTCATGAACATTACATCATAGAGGGGTGATCCATGTGGGTATTCTTTTTGGCTGTATGGTCTCGAGAACAACCAGTCTCGTCCTCCTCCAACTCCACCATTGTTCTAGTTTAATGAAAATTTTTGAAACATATTAAATTTGTAATGAATATTATTTAACTTTATTTTTATATTTTGTATGTATAATATAATATTATTCGCATAATTAGTTTTTTTACTATTAATTTATATTATTTTATATTATTTATTCTAAAAAAGAAATTTAATACACATCACCGACGGATTTATAAACGAAATCATTTTGTTGGTATTTTACCGAGAGTTGCAAAATATTTACAGGAAATGCCACAATCACCGACATCTTCACAGATGGAACAAATACATCGGTATTTTTACGAGAGTTGCAAAATATTTACTGAAAATACCACAATTACCGACGCGTATATAGACGGAAACATTCCATCGGTATTTTACCGAGAGTTACAAAATATTTACTTGAAATGCCACAATTATCGACGTGTATACAAACGGATATAGTCCGTCGGTATTGCACATAGAGTTGAAAAATATTTACTATATATGCCACAATCACCGACGGAATATATCCGTCAGTATATGTCCAACGGGAATTATTTTTTTGGCACGCATTTTTCCATCAGTAAAACCCTCGGTATTTATTTTTTTCCTGATAGAATGTGGAATTACGGGCGAAAGCTATTCCGACGAACTCTTTCTGTCGGGGATTTAGTCGGTAAAAAATTTACCAACAAAATGTCTATCTCACGCTGACATAATGGGTCCGTTGGTAAAACTGTGAATTCTTGTAGTGTTTTTCTATTTTCTCTTCAACCTAGACTAGTTTAGGCTTCGGGTTGGTCAGATGCTAAGTCAACCTATCGAACCAGTCCAAGTTTTAAAACAATAAAAAATATATAAAATTTATGATTTTGACATTAATATATTAAAATATATCAAAATATATATGTTCATCCTAAATACATTTTCAAAACATTTTTTTTATTGTTTTTGGATGATAATGATATAACAGTATTTATTAAACTTGACTCAATTTATAAGATTGAGTTCAAAATTTTAAAGCTTAAAACCTGATTTGAATTGAATAAGATCAAACATTAAATTGATAAAATTTTATTGGCAATAATCTGATTGACCCAATTCAATTGAAACAATATTGTTTTACTGAAAACAATTAACTCATATAAACTCGATAATTCAAAAGTTGACCTGGTATCTTAATTAAAGTGCCGAGCCCTTTTCCGAGTCGATTCATGAATTGAGCTTGACGGCTATACTTCCTCGTCATGGTGGAGATGTGAACATATCCTGAAAGTTCAAAACTGGTGGTAATGCCCGCGGCGTATAAAATTAAATTTGTTGAGAGGCAGTGATTTGATGCTTCGTGTTTTTATATGAACAATTTGTTGAGATAAAATTAAATTTGAAAAAAAAATTATAGTTCAAAGTAAATGGTTGCGCATTAAATTAATGAATTATAAAATACTAAATCTTTTTTTTCCGTCTTTCATATAACTCTTTTTTTTTAAATAAGTAAAAGATTTTACTAAAAATTCAATTCATAAAAAGATATTAATTATTTTGCATAAACCCAAAATTTGAATCATAAGTTAATTGCATCAACCCAATTCAATCTAAACATCATTTCAAAAAACAAAAAAATATATCATAAAAATAATAATCAAATCAAATCTCATTCAAGTTTTAACCGGACCAATCATGTTATATATTAACTAGTTAAGTTGACTAAATTTAACTAATTCATGGTTTAACATAAAACCTAATACAGACTAGATTCCAAGTAAACAGGCTTAACCCAGCAGACCGGTTTTATATGGCAATCTTATGCAGACTAACCTTCCTGCTCATCCAAAATGGACACAACCATCTGGCTGGCAGGGATGGTGAAGTTCAACTTTAATTCTGCCATTGATGTTCAGAGTAAGGTGGCCAAATTGGTTCTTCCATTCAAGCCTACTCAGAATGTTTTCGTCTGTAATTTTTACCGACAGAAATAATTCCGTCTTCTATTCTGTCAGTATATACCGGTAAAAAATACCTATAGGTTATATAGTTGATATATACTAATAGAATACATCCGTCAGTATATACCGACCATATCACCAACGGATTATATAGTTTTTTTTTGAAAGTTGCAACAGTACTTAATCATGTTCGTCGAGCTAACAATAGAGCTGCTCATGCGATGGCCTTCTAGGCCAGGTTTAAGGGTGATAACTGTATTACACGGGAAGATCCTAGTGATTGCAAACTCTGATGTATCTTAGCTGTTTCTTTTTTTTTTTTTTCTTTTTTCCTATCAAGGAAGATGAAAAACAAAAATACATAATTCAAAAA
>Ga0307517_10001696_pt1 | contig 36406 bp, 39 predicted proteins | sample 23_EM_MG_FD_194515 | JGI IMG/M metagenome (GOLD analysis project Ga0307517, IMG submission 194515) | Populus trichocarpa ectomycorrhiza microbial communities from riparian zone in the Pacific Northwest, United States - 23_EM | ecosystem: Host-associated > Plants > Roots > Unclassified | place...
CGTCGATGCGGTCGTGCAGAGCGCGTTCCGGTCCGCCGGGCAGCGCTGCTCGGCGCTGCGCCTGCTGTGCGTGCACGAGGGCGTGGCCGACGGCGTGATCGAGATGATCCGCGGCGCACTGAAGGAGTTGAACGTCGGCGATCCGGCGCAGCTCGCCACCGATGTCGGCCCGGTGATCGATGACCAGGCCTTCGAGGGCATCGTCGCGCAGATCGTGCGGTTGCGTGCGCAGGCCACGCTGATCGGCGAATCGCCGCTCGCCGCGTCGTCGTTCCCGCGCCTGATCGCACCGATCGCGTTCGAACTGCCACGGGTCGGCGACGTGACGCAGGAGATCTTCGGCCCGGTGCTCCACGTCGTGCGCTGGGGCGGCGACGTGGACGCCGTGATCCGGCAGATCAATGCGCTCGGCTACGGCCTCACGCTCGGCATCCAGACCCGCATCGACTCGCGTGCACTGCGGCTCGCGGCAGCCGCGCGCATCGGCAATGTCTACGTGAACCGCAACATGATCGGCGCCGTCGTCGGCGTGCAGCCGTTCGGCGGCGAAGGCCTCAGCGGCACCGGTCCGAAGGCCGGCGGCCCGCACTACCTTTACCGCTTCTGCGCCGAACAGGTGGTGACGATCAACACCGCGGCGGCCGGCGGCAACGCGGCGCTGCTCGCCGGCCTGCACTGATCCGGCGTTTCGGCGGCGCGGCTACGCCTGCTGCTGCTGGTAGCGGAACTCCTGTGTGCGCCCGCCGTAGCCGTATGCGCTCCCGCGCACGTCGGCCACCTGTACATACGAGTGCTCGGCGACATCGCCCAGCAGCTCGCCCATCGCCGCATGCACCGCGGCGATGTAGCGTGCCTTCTCGGCCTTGGTGTTGGTCTCGTCGGTGATGCTGACGTACCAGTGGTAGCTGCGCGGGCCGCTCGCCGACAGGGGCTGCCCGGCAATGAACCAGTGTGTCGGCTCGATGAACTCGACGACAACCGCAGTCAGCGCGCGGTCCTTGTGCAGGATGCCGGACGTGAGCTCGGCGGCGGCAGCGGCGGCCTGACGCGCCAGCGCATCGTCGCGGGCGCCGGAGAGCTGGATGTGGAGATAGGGCATGGAGGGTTCCTCGCGTTGAATGGTCGGGTTGACGACTCAACTCTAGGCAGCGATCATTGTTCTGTGAAGCAGATACTTTTCATCGAATTCATCAAGCTCTCGAATGAATGACCTCGACCCGGCCTGGCTGCGCAGCTTCGCCGCGATCGCGCGCGCCGGCTCGGTGACGCGCGCGGCGCAGCAGGTGCACCGCACCCAATCGGCCGTCAGCACGCACCTGCAGCACCTCGAAGCGGCCGTCGGTGCGCGCCTGATCGAACGCAGCACGCGCGCGCTCGCGCTCACCGCGCCCGGCCTCGCGTTCCTGCCGCACGCGCTCGCGCTGCTGCGCGCACAGGACGACGCGCATGCCGCGGTGCACCCGGCGCGCGACGCCGTCGTCACGCACCGGCTCGGCATCAGCGAATACTTCATGCCGGATCGCCTCGGCGAGCTGCTCGGCGTGCTGCGCGACGCCGCCGACGGCGCGCAGCTCGAGCTGCTGCTCGGCACTTCGGCGCCCTTGCAACGGCACTGGGCGCAGGGCGACGCGGACCTGGTCGTTGTCACCGCCACCGCGCCGCCGCCGGGCGCGAAGCTGCTGCGGCGCGAACCGCTGGCGTGGGTCGCCGCACCCGGGCTGGCACTGCCCGCGGATCAACCGGTGCCGCTGGTGCTGCTCGGCAGCGAGTGCCCGGTGCGCGACATCGCGCTGGCCGCGCTCGCGCGCAGCGGGCGCGCCCACCACCTGCAGCTCGGCTGCACCGGCAGCCAGGCGGCGGTCGCGGCGATCCGCGCCGGCTGGGGCGTCGGCTGCCTGAACCAGTCGGCGATCACGCCTGAGCTCGACGTGCTGACGCGCCGCGACGCGAAACGCTGGCCCTCGCCGGGGCGGCTGTCGTTCTACCTGCTCGCCCGTCCGGGCGCACGGCCGCTCGCGCAGGCCTTGTCGGTGTGGGCGCGCTGAGCGCGGGTTCGAGGAGTGTGGACGTTCATTCGCTCCACAGCCCATGGCGCTTGTGCCACTCCTCCAGCGACTCGCTCGGGAACTCCGCGAAGTGCGGGTGGCGCGGCCCGTCGGGAACATCGACCCACGACGGCGCCCACGCGAGCCCCATTTCGACCACCTCCGGCGGCCTGGGCAGCGGGGTGTCGATCGCCGACGCATGCGGATGCACGAGCTCGGGCCAGCGCGGATCCCACAGCCACAGCGCGCTGCCGCACAGCCGGCAGAAGTGGCGGCCGGCCGGCGAGCGCGTCGCACGTTGGTCCGCCTCGTCATGCATCACCGCGTGATAGATCGCGACGTGCTCTTGCCCGCTCACGGTCAAGGTCGCCGCATCGGCGCCGAGGTTGATCGCGTAACCGCCGCTGCCGGCCGTCTTGCGGCAGATCGAACAATGGCAATGCATGAATGGCACCGGGCTGTGCGCCTCGACCGTGAACTGCACCGCGCGACAATGGCATGAACCTTCCAGACGCATTTCGCTTCACTCCTTCTGGCATCGACCCATGGACATGATCGCATTCATCGGCGGCGGCAACATGGCCAGCGCCATCATCGGCGGGCTCGTCAAGAGCGGGCGCGCCGCCGACTCCATCGTCGTCGTCGACCCCGGCACCGCGCAGCGCGACAAGCTGCATGCCGAGTTCGGCGTGCGCACGCTCGCGGCCGCGGATGCGTCGCTGGCGCCATCGGCCACCGTGGTCTGGGCCGTCAAGCCGCAGCTGTTCAAGGAGGCGGCGGCGCCGTGCGCAACCTTCGTCGCCGACGCGCTGCAGCTGAGCGTGATGGCCGGCATCCGCAGCGACGCGATCGTGCGCGCGACCGGCGCGGCGCGCGTCGTGCGCACGATGCCGAACACGCCGGCGCTGGTCGGCCAGGGCATGACGGGGCTGTTCGCGCGCGACGCGGTCAGCGCCGCGGACCGCGCCGGCGTCGAGGCCGTGCTCGCACCGACCGGCCGGCTGCTGTGGGTCGCCCGTGAAGACGATCTCGACGCGGTCACCGCGCTGTCGGGCTCGGGCCCGGCCTACGTCTTCTACTTCGTCGAGGCGATGATGGAGGCGGCCGTGCAGATGGGCCTGAGCGCCGAGCAGGGCAAGGCGCTCGCCCTCGCCACCTTCGCCGGCGCGACCTCGCTCGCGCAGGCCTCGCCCGACGCGCCGGCGCTGCTGCGCGAGCGGGTCACGTCCAAGGGCGGCACGACCTATGCGGCGCTCAGCTCGCTCGAGGCCAGCGGCGTGAAAGCCGCGTTCATCAGCGCGTTGAAGGCCGCACAGCGGCGCGCCCGCGAGCTCGGCGACGAGTTCGGCGCCTAGACGCCGCGGCACGCCGCTGGGCAATGCCCGGCGCGCGTCAAACCATGCAAACCCTGCATGGCCCTCGCGATGAATCGCCGCCGCTTGCGCCTACAGTCTCGCCACATGCCGGCCCGGCGCCACGAGCGCAGTGGCCGTGGCATGGCCTGCACCGTTTGAAACTCATAAAGAGACAACCATGAGCTACCTCTCCTACGTCAGCCAAAAGGGCGACACCGCCTGGGACACCTACATCTCGCAGGTCGACCGCGTGCTGCCCTACCTCGGCAACCTCGCCCGCTGGTCCGAAACCCTGAAGCGCCCGAAACGCGCGCTGATCGTCGACGTGCCGATCGAACTCGACAACGGCAGCGTCGCCCACTTCGAGGGCTACCGCGTGCAGCACAACCTGAGCCGCGGGCCGGGTAAGGGCGGCGTGCGCTACCACCCCGACGTGACGCTGGAAGAGGTGATGGCGCTGAGCGCGTGGATGACGGTCAAGTGCGCCGCGGTGAACCTGCCGTACGGCGGCGCGAAGGGCGGCATCCGCGTCGACCCGAAGAAGCTCTCGCTGAAGGAGCTCGAGCGCATGACGCGCCGCTACACCAGCGAGATTGGCATCATCATCGGCCCGCAGCGCGACATCCCCGCGCCCGACGTGAACACCAACGGCCAGATCATGGCCTGGATGATGGACACGTACTCGATGAACACCGGCACCACCGCGACCGGTGTCGTCACCGGCAAGCCGCTGCACCTGGGCGGCTCGCTCGGGCGCGTCAAGGCGACCGGCCGCGGCGTGTTCGTGACCGGCCGCGAAGCGGCCCGGCGCATCGGCCTGAACCTCGAAGGCGTGCGCATCGCGGTGCAGGGCATGGGCAACGTCGGCGGCTCGGCGGCCGAGCTGTTCGTGCAGGCCGGCGCCAAGCTGGTCGCGGTCCAGGACCACACCGGCACGCTCGTGAACCCGAACGGCTTCGACATCGCCGACACGATGGAGACGCTCAAGCGCGACGGCGGCATCGGCCACTACAAGGGCGCTGAGCGCATCAACGACGAAGAGTTCTGGGACGTCGATTGCGACATCCTGATCCCGGCCGCGCTCGAATCGCAGATCACCGCGGCGCGCGCGAACCGCATCAAGGCCAAGCTGATCCTCGAAGGCGCGAACGGCCCGACGCTGCCCGACGCCGACGACGTGCTCTCGTCGCGCGGCGTGCTCGTCGTGCCTGACGTGATCTGCAACGCCGGTGGCGTGACCGTCAGCTACTTCGAATGGGTGCAGGACTTCTCCAGCTTCTTCTGGAGCGAGGACGAGATCAACGTACGGTTGGACAAGATCATGGTCGACGCGCTGAAGAAGATCTGGGACACCGCCGACCGCCACAAGATCAGCCTGCGCACGGCCACGTTCGCGGTGGCCTGCGAGCGCATCCTGATCGCGCGCGAAGAGCGCGGCCTGTACCCCTGATCCGTGCCGCCGTGGGCCCGCCGATCGGGCCCTCTTGAAATCTTTTCGGCACGCCAATCTGTCTCTTTCGACAGCGACGCGGCCCCGCGCTGCGGTCGCTGTTCGTGTTCCACGAACCGATCGAAAGGAGACTTGGCCATGTATGAATCGTTGTTCAGTTTCCCCGGCGCATTTGAAGGCGATTTCCAGCGCTTGCGCCACGAACTCGACGACCTGTTCGGTGCCGTCGGCATGCCCACCGGCATCCGCGCGGTGGCGCCCGGGACCTTCCCGGCGATCAATGTCGGCAACCTGCCGCAGAGCCTCGAGGTCTACGCGTTCGCACCCGGCATCGACGCCGCCAAGATCGAGGTGACCGTCGACCGCGGCGTGCTCACGCTGGCCGGCGAACGCCCGTCGACACTGCCCGGCGACAACACCAAAGTGAACGTGTACAGCCGCGAACGGCCCAGCGGGCGCTTCCGTCGCGCCATCAGCCTGCCGGACGACGCCGACCCCGCCAAGGTCCAGGCGACCTACCGCGACGGCGTGCTGCACATCAGCGTGGCACGCCGCGACGCGCCGGTGCCGACGCGCATCGCGATCCAGTGACAACCCTCGCAGACAGGAGAACCCGTCATGAACAAGGACAAGGAACTGACCACCACCCCGAGCACCTCGCCCGCCACGACCCGTGATGCCGCGGCCGACACCCGTTTTGTCGTGCCGCGCGTCGACGTGCTCGAAGACGAAACCGGTATCACCTTGCTCGCCGACCTGCCCGGCGTGCCGCGCGAGCATCTGGAGCTGAAGGTCGAGGGCGACACCTTGCTCGTCGAAGGCGTCGTCGCGACGCCGATGCCGCAGGAGCTGAAGTCGGTCTACGCCGAGGTGCGCGTGCCGCGCTACCGCCGCAGCTTCACGCTGAGCCGCGAGCTCGACGCCGGCCGCATCGAGGCGAACCTGAAGGACGGCGTGCTGAACCTGCGCATCCCGAAGCAGGAGCACGCGCGGCCGCGGCGCATCGACGTACGCGCCGGCTGATGAAATGAAGCACCCGGTGGCGGTGGGTACCGCCACCACCCGCCAGGCGGGTGCTCAGCCGCCTTGGGAGCGACCCGGCACCGGCTGCGTCACGCCACCGCGAAGGCGAGCGCCGTTCCGGCGAACACCGCGAAGCCGACCCAGTGGTTCAGCCGGAACGCGCGAAAACAGCCGTCGCGTGAGCGGTCGCGTATCAGCGTGAAGTGCCAGCCGGCGATGGCCGCGGCGACGGCCAGGCCGACGAAGTACGGCCACGCCAGGTGGCGCTGCGCGCCGAGCACGCCCCAGATCGCGATGAAGACGCCGTAGAACAGCATCACGCCGGCCACATCGAAGCGGCCGAGCGTGATCGCCGAGGTCTTGATGCCGATCTTCAGGTCGTCGTCGCGATCGACCATCGCGTACTCGGTGTCGTAAGCCAGCACCCAGAACAGGTTGCCGAGCAGCAGCCCCCAAGCCAGTGCCGGCACCTCGCCCTGCACCGCCGCGAACGCCATCGGGATGCCGAAGCTGAACGCGACGCCCAACACCGCCTGCGGCATCGAGAAAAAGCGCTTCGTGAACGGGTAGACGATGCTGACCGCGAGAGCGGCAAAGCTCCACGCGATCGTCGCCGCATTGGTCGTCAGCACCAGCCCGAACGCCAGCAGCGCGAGCCCCGCGCCCAGCCACAGCGCCTCGCGCACGCTGACCGCGCCGCTCGTCACCGGCCGCTGCGCGGTGCGCTTGACGTGCTTGTCGAAATCGCGATCCGCCACGTCGTTCACGGCACAGCCGGCGCTGCGCATCAGGAACGTGCCGAGCACGAACACCACCAGCAAATGCCAGCCCGGGAAGCCCTGCGCCGCGATCCACAGCGCGGCGAGCGTGGGCCACAGCAGCAGGTAGGTCCCGGCCGGGCGGTCCCAGCGGATCAGGGCGAGGTAGAGCGACAGGCGTGACGGGAGGGGCGCACCGGAAGGCATGCGCGGATTGTCGGGGCAACGCGACAGGACAAGCGGCCCGACCTGCGTTAAGGTTCGATGCTCCACGCCTACGGGAGCATCACATGTCCATCGCCCGGCGCAAGATCATCGGCCTGTTCGCCGCCAGCGCGGCCACTGCCCTCGCAGGTTGCGGAGGCGGCGATTACACCCCGCTCACACGCTTCGTGTGGGTGCTGAACGTGAACCCCGAATTCCCCTCGGCCGATGTATCGATCGGCAGCACCCCCATCGCGTCGGCCCTGCCGTTCCCGGGCCTGACCGCAGCCGCCGAGGTCGAATACGGCAGCTACACGATCGCCTTGCGCGAGCGGTCGACCGGCGTCACGCAAAGCTTCGACGGCGTGCTGATCGACGACTTCTCGCCCTCGATGTTCGTGTTCTATCGTCACTTCGCTTCGACACGGCTCGGGTCGTCGCCTCCGGGCATCATCAACTACGTCGACTCGACCGTCGCACTGGACGTGGACCTCTACGACGATGTCGGCAACGTGCAGCTCGAACGGCTGGAGTTCGAAGGCAGCGCCAACCAGCATTCGACGAGCCGCAATTGCACCTTGCGTCTCTATGCGGCCGGAAGCTCCGAGCTGATCTACGACTCCGGCCTGCAGCAACGCACCGACTCGATCCTGGTGTTCCCGCGCTACCCCGCCGCGTCGCCGCTGTCAGGCCAGGTCGCCGTGATCGGGCTGAACTACGGACCGAACGGTGCGGGTGCGGTGATCTGGCCCAACCTGCTCGGCTGAGCTCATCCCCATCCATCCAGCTGCGCCTGGGACCCCAGCAGGAGGCCCGCCATGCCCATGATCACGCGTCGCCACGTCATCATCCACGCACTCGGCGCGGCCGCGATCGCGCCCTGGCCGCAGGCGGCATGCGCAACGACGATGCAGTCCTGGGCGCTGCGCACGCCACAACGCACCGGCATCCACGACGTCGCGCCGGCACCCGACGGCGGCGTCTGGTTCACCGCGCAGCGCAGCGGCCACCTCGGCTGGTTTGACCCGAAAAGCGGCAGCACCGAACTGGTCGCGCTCGGCACCGGCTCGGCACCGCACGGCGTGATCCAGGGGCCGGACCAGGCCGCGTGGATCACCGATGGCGGCCTGGGCGCGATCGTGCGCGTCGGCTGGCCGGACCGGGCGCTGCGCACGTTCCCGTTGCCGGCCGGCACGCCGTACGCGAATCTGAACACCGCCAGCTTCAGCGCCGACGGCGAGTTGTGGTTCACCGGGCAGAGCGGGGTCGTCGGCCACCTGGTGCCGAAGACCGGCGTCGTCACGGTGCGTGACGCGCCGCGCGGCCGCGGCCCGTACGGCATCTGCACCACGCCGGGCGGCGAGGTCTGGTGGTGCTCGCTGGCCGGCTCGTTCATCGCCCGCATCGACCGCCGCAGCGGCGAATCCATCGTCGTCGAGCCGCCGACGCGCAACCAGGGTGCGCGCCGCGTCTGGAGCGACAGCCACGGCCGCATCTGGGTCAGCGAGTGGCTGAGCGGCAACCTCTCGGTGCACGACCCTGCCCGCAAGACCTGGCGCGCGTGGCGCGTGCCGGGCAGCGACCCGAAGCCCTATGCGGTGTATGTCGATGCGCGCGATCAGGTCTGGGTCAGCGACTTCGGCGGCAACGCGGTGTTCCGCTTCGACCCGGCGAGCGAGCAGTTCGAGCGTTTCGGTTTCGCCCGCGAGGCCGCCGGCGTGCGCCAGATCCTGGGGCGTCCGGGCGAGGTCTGGTTGCCCGAGAGCGGCACCGAACACCTCTCCGTCATTCGCGGCTGAACCGGGCCGAGCGCCGGGCCGCCCCAAGCCGGCCCGCATCACCCCGGGGGATCGACCGATGTCCCCGTCGGTCGAGGGGCCGTCGTGCGTCAGCGCGCCGTCATCATCACGACGCGGCCGAACGCGTTGCGACCTTCGATGTAGGCGTGGGCCTGCGCCGCCTCGGCGAGCGGGAAGCTGCGGTCGATGACGACGCGCCACTCGCCGCGGGCGACGCGCTGGAGGCACTCGCCAACCAGCGCATGCGCGCGTGGGTACTCGTTCTGCAGCGCGGTCGCGAACAGCACGCCGTGCAGCGTGTTGTTGCGCGCCCAGAGCGAGAACGCGTTGACCGCCGAGCCGCCGCGCCCGGCAATGCCGACACTGACCAGCCGGCCGCGCCAGCCCAGCACCTTGACGCTGTCGACCAGCGTCTTGCCGCCGACGCTGTCGACCACCACGTCGACGCCGCGCTTGCCGGTCAGCGCAAGCACTTCGGCGACGAAATCCTGCTCGACGTAGTTGATGCCGTGGTCCAGCCCGACGAGGTCCTTCAGCCGCGTCAGCTTGTCCGCGCTCGACGCGGTGGCGATGACTCTCGCGCCGGCCTGTTTCGCCATCTGGATCGCTGCCATGCCGACGCCGCCGGCCCCGGCGTGGATCAGCACGGTTTCACCGGCCTTCAGGCCGCCGGCGTTGAACAGGCAGTCGTGCGCGGTCGCGAACGCCACCGGCACGCAGGCGGCCTCCGCCGTCCCCAGCCCGTCGGGAATGGCCCAGACCATGGCCGCCGGCACCGCGCGCTGCGTGGCATGGGAGCCGCTGGCATTCAGCGTCACGACGCGCTCGCCGAGCGTGCGGCCCTTGACCTTCGCGCCGATCGTTCGCACCGTGCCGGCCGCGATGTAGCCGACCACGTGCGTCGCGCTCAAGGGCGGCGTCATCGCGCGCGCGAGCAGGTCGCCGCCTTCGATGCTGATGGTCTCGACATCGATGACGATGCCGTCGTCCGCGCACACCGGGTCGGGAATCTCGGCGTAGCTCAATACCTCGGGGCCGCCGTTCTCGGCGATGACTGCTGCTTTCATGGTTCGTCTCCTCGGGAAGAACCGCGAATGATGCCCGACAGCGGTCGGGCGCGCGACGCTACTGCGCGCGCAACGCCTTCAGCCGGTCGAGCTTGCCCGCATAGAGGTCATGATCCTTGCGCGTGGTGCTGACCTCCATCGCCCGCGTCAGGTGAATGGTCGCACGGTCGGCATCGTTCAGCGCCATGTAGCTCACCGCCAGCCAGTACTCGAACTCGTGGTGGTACGGCGCCCGCGCCACCTCCTTCGCGAACAGCCGGCGCGCGGTCTCGATGCGCCCTTCGCGGAATGCCGCGATGCCCTCGCGAAAGTAGCTGAACGGCGGATGCGGATCGAGCGCCGCGAGCCGCTGCGCGAGGACCTGGGCCTCGGCCGCGCGGCCCAGGTCGCGCAGCGCGAGGATGCGGTTGGACAGCGCAAAGACGTTGTCCGGCTCGCGCTCGGCGACGCGCCGCAGCACCTGCTCCGACAGCTCGGGGTGGTGCCGGGTGCGGTAGATCACGCCCAGCGTCACATAGGCGGCGAGCAGTTCCGGATCGCGCTGGACGGCCTCGCGCGCCCACCAGTACGCGTCGTCGACCTGGCCCTGCGTCAGCGACTCGACGGCACGGTTGTTCAGGTACATCGCGACCACCGTGCGTTCGTCGATCGAGCGGGTGTGCAGCATGCGCGCGTCGCGCGGCGGCAGGAAGTCGACGATCATCGGACCGCTGCTCGTCGTGGCGAAGAAGCCGATCGGTTCGACGCGCTCCTCGAGCGCCAGGTTCACGTGGCCGATGGCGATGTAGAGGTCATCGGCGCGGTCCCAGGCCTCGTCGCCGACCACGGCCTGGTAGCGCACCCTGAGGCCGAGCTCCTTCGCGAACGCGGCCGTCATCATCACCAGCGCCAGACAGTTGCCCGAGCGCGCCTCGAAGGCCTGTGCCGCGGTGCGCGTCACCGCCGCGTCGTATTCGAGCTTCAGGTCGCCGCGGTACAGCGCGTCGATCAGCTGGCGGCGCCGGTCGGTGGAGCGCACCCGGTTGACGGTACTGACGGACTTGTCAGCGAGGTAGCTGCGCATCGCCGGGCTGATCGCGAGTGCCGCGTCGGGATCGATCCGCGCCGACGGCGCGGCGAACAACTCGTCGTGGAACAGGGTCGCGGCGGGCGGCATCGGCGGCGCGCTCGCACACCCGACCAGGAGCACCAAGAACAGCAGGGCAGCCAGGGCTTTCATCGCGCCTCCTCGTGGCAGGCCGGCAGACCCGCCAGGAAAGCCCATCCTAGCGCCGATCAGGCATCCAGGTGCTTCTGGAAAACGAGGCCCGCATGCTCGCGCAGCGCGTGGAACTTGATCTTCGGCCAGTTCGCCTCGATCGCGCGCAGCTCGGGCGCGTACTCGACCAGCACGGTCGGTGCGTCGACCGCATCAAAGGCCACGCGGTGCGCATTGCCGTCGATGAAACGCTGCAATTCCTTCGCGCCGCCGTTCTCTTCCGGGCAGGTCACCCAGCGCGCGACCTGGAAGCGGCTCGGCTGGATGCGCGCCTTCACGCCGTACTCGTGTTCGAGCCGGTGCGCCACGACTTCGAACTGCAGCTGCCCAACCGCGCCGAGCAGCAGCACCGAGCCGCCCACCGGCCGGAACACCTGGATCGCGCCTTCTTCGCCGAGCTGGATCAGGCCCGCCTTGAGCTGCTTGGTGCGCAGCGGGTCGGCGACCTCGACCGAGCGGAACATCTCGGGCGCGAAGAACGGCAGCCCGGTGTACTGCAGCGTCTCGCCTTCGGTGAGCGTGTCGCCGAGCTGCAGCACGCCGTGGTTCGGGATGCCGATGATGTCGCCGGCGAAGGCTTCGTCGAGCAGTTCGCGACGCTGGCTCAGGAAACTCACGACCGTGTTCGGCCGCATCTCCTTGCCCGAGCGCGAGACCTTGATGCGCATGCCGCGCTTGAAATGGCCGCTCGCGACGCGCACGAACGCGATCCGGTCGCGGTGCGCCGGATCCATGTTGGCCTGGATCTTGAACACGACGCCGGTCAGCTTGGGCTCGTCGGGCTGGACCTCGCGCTGGATCGCGACGCGCGAGCCCGGCGCCGGTGCGAGGTCGACCAGCGCGTCCAGCACTTCCTGCACGCCGAAGTTGTTGACGGCCGAGCCGAAGAACATCGGCGTCTGGTGGCCGCCGAGAAAGGCCTCGCGGTCGAATGCCGGCGCGGCGTCGCGCAACAGCTCGATCTCTCCCTTCGACTGCTCGTACTGCATGCCGAAGCGCGCCGGGTACGCCGGGTTGTCCAGGCCGTCGAGAAACTCCTCACCGTTGTTGGCCTCGGCGCCGCCAAAGAGCCGCATGCGCTTTTCGCGCAAATCCATCACGCCGTGAAAGGCCTTGCCCATCCCGACCGGCCACGTGAACGGCACCACTTCCATGCCGAGCTCGCGCTCGATCTCGTCCATCAGCGCCATCGGCTCCTGCACCTCGCGGTCCATCTTGTTCACGAAGGTCAGGATCGGCGTGTTGCGCGCGCGGCAGACCTGCAGCAGGCGCCGCGTCTGCGGCTCGACGCCGTTGGCCGCGTCGATCACCATCAGCGCCGCGTCGACCGCGGTCAGCACGCGGTAGGTGTCTTCCGAGAAGTCCTGGTGGCCCGGCGTGTCGAGCAGGTTGATGACGCAGTCGCGGTACTCCATCTGCATCACGCTCGAGGCGACCGAGATGCCGCGCTGCTTCTCGATCTCCATCCAGTCGGAGGTCGCGTGGCGCGAGGCCTTGCGCGCCTTCACGCTGCCGGCGATCTGGATCGCGCCGGAGAACAGCAGCAGCTTCTCGGTCAGCGTGGTCTTGCCGGCATCGGGGTGGCTGATGATGGCAAAAGTGCGGCGGCGGCGCACTTCTTTGATCAGGGAGGATGACGTGGGATCGGACATGCGTGCGCGGCCGCAGAACACGGCCGCCTCGTGGAGACAACCGGCGATTATCGGCTGCTGCGCTGCAACAGCAGGTCGGCGATCACCGGCCGGTGCTCCGAGGCTTGCCGGCCGCCCGCAAAGCTGTCGCGCACGCCGATCTCGGGGCTGACGAGGATGTGGTCGATGCGCAGGAACGAAATCCCCAGGCGCAGCGCGTGGCCGAGGGTGTAGCCGTAGCCCAGCCCGGCACTCGCGAACGCATCGCGCAGGCCGCGGTCGAGCAGGGTACGAACCACCGGCGACGCCTCGGAGGCGTTCAGGTCGCCGGCCAGGATCAGCGGCCGCGTGCGCGTGGCCACGTCCGCGGCGAGCTGATGGGCCTGGACCAGGCGGTCGGCGAAGTTCTGCTGCCAGTCGTCGAGGCCTTCGACCGGCTCGTGGCGGGTCGCGTTCAGGCCGCGGCGCGGCGACAGCAGGTGGGCGGTGACCAGGTCGATGTCGCGCCCGTGGGCGCTGACGATGCAGCGCACGTAGTCGTGCGGGTGGCCGCGGAACGCGATCGCGCCCGGCCGGCAGTCGCGCAGCGCGAAGCGGCTGACGACGATGTACTGGCCCAGCGCGTAGACGTGGCGCCCCTTGAAAATGCCGGCCGCCAGCTCGGGCGTGCGCTGGCGGCGCAGCGTGAGTTCGGCGGCATCCTGCATCACGAGGATGTCCGGGTCGTGGCGCGCGACTTCGCGCACCAGCGGGTCGAAGGCCTCCGGTTCCGGCCCGGGGAGATAGGCCTTGATGTTGTAGGTCATCATGCGCAGCGGCTCGGTGCCCGCATCGGCACGGCCCCACACCAGCCCCATGACCACGGTCAGGACCAGCGCGACACTGAGCGCCGCCGCGACGCGCCAGGCGCGCGACAGCAGGAACGACAGCGCGAACGCACCCAGCGCCGGCAGCAGGTAGGCCGGATAGGGCACGTATTGCAGCAGCTCCAGCCACCAGGTGCTCATCGCCTCAACCGAATACGCCCCGGCCTGCAGCACGCCGGGCAGGAAGGTGCCCAGCACCGCAGCCCGCGCGAACCAGCGCAGCGCGGCGCGCGCCCGGCTCGGTCGGGCCGCCGTGGTGGCGAAGAAGCGCCTCAAGCGGCCGCGTCGGGGATGAAGGGCCGGACGACGGCGAGCAGGCGCTCTACGTAGGCGTCCTTCTCGCCCACCGGTGCGGCGTAGTGCAGGGCTTGCGCCGCGGCGTCGATGCCGGCGCCGCGCACCATCATCCAGGCTGCGAGGTAGGGGGCCGCGAGGCAGCCGCCGGCGGTCGCGATCGGCCCGCGCGCGTGGAACGGCGCGTCCTCGACGCGCACGCCGGCCTCGATCAGCCACGGCTTGGTGGTGAGATCGGTGCAGGCCGGCATGTCGGCGAGCAGGCCGAGGCGCGCGAGCAGCAGCGCGCCGGAACATTGCGCGCCGATCAGCTGGCGCACCGGGTCGAGCTGCAGGCGGTCCAGCAGCGCGCCGCGGCGGCTGCCGAACTCCTGCGCGATCGCGCGCGTATAGATGCCGCTGCCGAAGATCACCGCGTCGGCATCGTTCGCGAACTCGAGCGGCTGCTGCGCCTGCACCGTCACGCCGTTCATCGACGTGATGTGCGTCGTCGGGCTCGTGATCTCGGCCTTCCAGCCCAGGCTGCCGAGCCGATTCAGCAGGCCGAGCGCGATGAAGGAGTCGAGCTCGTTGAAACCGTCGAAGGTGAGGATCGCAATGCGCATCAGAACCTCGCTTCAACGCAGCGGCGCGCGGCGCCCGGAGTCGTCATTCCTCGAGCAGGCTGCGCAGCATCCACGCGGTCTGCTCGTGCACGGTCAGGCGTTGCGTCAGGAGGTCGGCGGTGGGTTCGTCACCGGCCTTGTCGGCGAGCGGGAAGATGCCGCGCGCGGTGCGCGCCACCGCCTCGTGGCCCTCGACCAGGATGCGCACCATCTCGAGCGCCTTCGGCGGCGTCGCCGGCGCGTCCTTGATCGACGCGAGCGCGCCGAACTGCGCGTACGAGCCCGGCGCCGCGTGGCCGAGCGAGCGGATGCGCTCGGCGACCGGGTCGACCGCGTTCCACAGCTCGGTGTACTGCCCCATGAACATCAGGTGCAGCGTGTTGAACATCGGCCCCGTCACGTTCCAGTGGAAATTGTGCGTGGTCAGGTACAGCGTGTAGGTGTCGGCCAGCAGGCGGCTCAGGCCGGCGGCGATCGCGCCGCGGTCCTTCTCGCTGATGCCGATGTTGATGGTCGAGCCGCGCGATGCGGCAGCGGTTTTCTTGGCCATGAGAGGGTCTCTCCTTGCGGAAATCGGACACGCAACTGTACAGAAGCCACGTGACCGGCGTGCGCCGGCCGCAGCGCTCACCTCAAGACAGCCGCTTGACCCCCACCAGCGGGCACGCGTAGATCGCGTTGCGCAGCGCCGCGATCGCCTCGTAGCGCGTGAAGGTACGCCGCCACACCAGCACGACACGGCGCGTCGGCGCGGGCTTGGTGAACGGGATGTACTTGATGTGCGGCTGCGCGTCGTTCGGCACGCTGAGCTGCGGCACCACCGTGACGCCCATGCCCGACGCGACCATGTACTTGATGGTCTCCAGCGACGAGCCCTCGAAGCTCTTGCGGATGCCCTCCGCGTCGCTGCTCGCGAAGCGCGCGTATTCGGGGCAGACTTCGAGCACGTGGTCGCGAAAGCAGTGGCCGGTGCCGAGCAGCAGCATGGTCTCGTTCCTCAGCTCCTCGGTGCTGATGCTCCTGCGCTTGGCCAGCGGGTGCAGCTTCGGCACCGCGGCCATGAACGGTTCGTCGTAAAGTGGCGCGACCGCGAGGCCGGTGTCCGGGAAAGGCTCGGCCATGATCGCGCAGTCGAGCTCGCCGGTGCGCAGCATCTCGAGCAGCTTGGCGGTGAAGTTCTCCTGCAGCATCAGTGGCATCTGCGGCACGTGCTCGATGGCCTGCCTGACGAGATCGGGCAACAGGTACGGGCCGATGGTGTAGATCACGCCCAGGCGCAGCGGACCGGAGACCGGATCCTTGCCACGCTTGGCGATCTCCTTGATCGCGGCCGCCTGCTCGATCACCATCTGCGCCTGGCGCACGATCTCCTCGCCCAGCGGCGTGACGCTGACCTCGTTCGCGCCGCGCTCGAAGATCTTCACGTCGAGTTCTTCCTCGAGCTTCTTGATCGACACGCTCAGCGTTGGCTGCGAGACGAAGCAGGCCTCGGCGGCGCGGCCGAAGTGGCGCTCACGGGCGACGGCGACGATGTAGCGGAGTTCGGTGAGCGTCATGGCGCGACAGGATAGCCCAGCACGGCGCGCGGCGCAGTGCCCCCGGCATCGCGCGTCGATACCGCTGCACGCGGCGCTTGATCAGGGCGGATGCAGCCTCGATTCTTCGGTCGCGGCATGTGCCGCGTATCGAAAGCCATTGCATGAACAAGTCGCTGCTGATCGTAGGTGCACTCGTGAGCATCAGCCTCACCGCGTGCTACGTGGTGCCCATCGACCCACGCACCGGTCAGCCCTATCCCACACCCGTCGCGCGCGAATCGCAGGGCATGGTCACCGTCGTCACGCCACCGCCGGCGGCCGCGCCGCCGCAACCGACGACGCTGAGCGTGCGCCTCTACCCGGTCAACGCGCAGGCCAACAAGGGCGGGCTGATCAACGCCGTCGTGATCGACAACAACGCCGGCCACGGCACCTTCAGCGTGCCTTACCTCGGCGACACGCTCACCGGCGAGTCGACGCTCGTCGACTCGAACTACGCATCGTTCGGCCGCATCCACAACGAGGTGCTCGGCTATACGCAGCGCAGCTTCAGCGGCCGGCGCGGCATCGCGAATGCATTCGGTGCGAAAGGGGTGAACGCGCAGTGCGAGTACCTGATGACAGGCCCGGGAGCGGGGACCGGTGCTTGTCTGCTCTCGGATGGCGCGAAGTACCAGATGCATTTCGGCGGATGACGCCTTGCTGAGGTCAGGCCTTCAGGTAGTCCGAGCGCCCACCGAGCCAGCGCGTGACGTGGTCGAGCGCGACCTGCGGGTAACGCTCCAGCAGCAGCGTCGCCGCGGCACGCGCTTTATGGACCAGCGCCTCGTCGAGCACCAGGTCGGCAAAGCGCAGCAGCGGCGCGCCGGACTGACGCGCGCCCAGGAACTCGCCCGGCCCACGGATCTCCAGATCCCGCCGCGCGATCTCGAAGCCGTCGGCCGTTTCGAGCATCGCCTTCAAACGCGCCTTGCCGGTGTCCGACAGCGGCGTGCCATACAGCAGCACGCACACGCTGGCCACCGCGCCGCGGCCGACACGGCCGCGCAGCTGGTGCAGCTGCGACAAACCGAAGCGCTCGGCGTGCTCGATCACCATCAGCGAGGCATTCGGCACATCGACGCCGACCTCGATCACCGTGGTCGCGACGAGCACGCTCATGCGTCCGGCCGTGAACTCGGCCATCACCGCCGCCTTGTCCGCGGCGCGCATGCGGCCGTGCAGGAGGCCGACGCGGTGCTCGGGCAGTGCGGCCGAGAGGTGCTCGTGCGTCGCGGTGGCGTTCTGCAGGTCCAGCGTCTCCGATTCCTCGACCAGCGGGCAGACCCAGTAGACCTGCTGCCCTTGCGCGGCGGCATCGCGGATGCGCGCGATCACCGCCTCGCGCTTGCCATCCGAGAACAGCTTGGTGACGACCGGCGTGCGTCCCGGCGGCAGCTCGTCGATCGTGCTGACGTCAAGGTCGGCGAACAGCGTCATCGCCAGCGTGCGCGGGATCGGCGTCGCGCTCATCATCAGCGTGTGCGGTTCGACCGCCGCGGCCGCGAGCTTCTCGCGCAACGCCAAGCGCTGCTGCACGCCGAAGCGGTGCTGCTCGTCGATGATCGCCAAACCCAGCCTCGCGAACTGCACCTGGTCCTGGATCACCGCGTGCGTGCCGACCACCAGCGTCGCCTCGCCGGAGGCAACCTGCGCGAGCATCTTCTCGCGCGCCTTGCCCTTGCGGCTGCCAGTCAGCCACGCGACCGTGATGCCCAGCGGCGCGAGCCAGCCGACAAGCTTGCGCAGGTGCTGCTCGGCGAGGATCTCGGTCGGCGCCATCAGCGCGCACTGCCAGCCGGCGTGGATCGCGACCGCGGCCGCGAGCGCCGCGACCACGGTCTTGCCCGAGCCGACGTCGCCCTGCAGCAGGCGGTGCATCGGCACGTTGCGCTGCAGATCCCGCGCGATCTCCTCGACGACGCGGCGCTGCGCCGCGGTGAGCGCAAACGGCAGCGCCGCGAGCAGCTTCTCCTGCAGGCCGCCCGCGACCACGTCGAAGCGCGGCGCGCGCTGCAACTCGCGTTCGCGCTTGGCCTGCAACTGCGACAGCTGCTGCGCCAGCAGCTCCTCGAACTTCAGGCGCTGCCAGGCCGGATGGCTGCGGTCCTCGATCGCCGCGATGCTGGCTTCGGCCGGTGGGTGGTGCAGAAGGTTCAGCGCCTCGCGCAGGCTCGTCATGCCGGCGGGCACGGCCTGCGGCGGCAGCAGCTCGGACAGGTCGGCCCGTGCCAGCCCGGCGGCCACGGCCCTGCGCAGGTAGGCCTGCGGCAGCTGTGCGCTGGTTGGGTAGACCGGCGTCAGCGCGGTCGGCAGCGGCGTGTCGTCGTCGACCGCGCGAAAACTCGGGTGCACCATCTCCAGCCCGAAGAAGCCGCCGCGCGCCTCGCCGCGCACACGCACGCGCTGGCCCACCGCGAACGCCTTCTGGTGCGACGGGTAGAAGTGCAGAAAGCGCAGCACCAGGTCGTCGCGGCCGTCGTGAACGCGCACGACGAGCTGGCGCCGGCCGCGGATCTGCACCTCGCAATCGGTCACGACGCCTTCGACCTGCGCGATGCTGCCGTCGCGCAGCGTGGCGATCGGCGTCAGGCGCGTCTCGTCCTCGTAGCGCATCGGCAGGTGCAGCGCGAGGTCGATCGGGCGCCGCAACCCGAGTTTCTCGAGCGCACGCTGCGGGCCGGATTTGGGGGGCGCGGGGCTGCTGCGGTGATCCGGTTCGACCATGCGCGGATTCTCGTCGCAACCGGCGTGACTTCCGACCGCCGGCGCGGTGCCAACGACGTCGCGCGCTGCCCATTGGGGTGTACCGTCTGGGTCGCGTGGTCGCGACATGGAGGCGGCCCGACATCAACCATCGTCCACTCCACCACCGAGCCATGAAACTGTTGCTGAGACTGACCGCCTGCGCCCTCACGATTCTTCTCGTCAGCTCGGTCGCCGCGCTGGCCTGGGACCGCAGCGACCCGGCACCGACGGTGCAGATGCCCGACCACTGAGCGCGCGGCAAGCGCGGCATGGAACAATGCGGCCCCTCGACAGGCCGGTACAGCCTTCCATGCCCCATGCACCCGCTCCCCTCTTCACAGCCAGCGACTTCGACTTCGCGCTGCCGCCCGAACTGATCGCCCAGCACCCGGCCGCCGAGCGCAGCGCCTCGCGGCTGCTCGACGGCCGTGGTGCCGAACCGGCGGACCGCGTGTTCCGCGACCTGCCCGCGCTGCTGGCCCCTGGCGACCTGCTGGTGTTCAACGACACGCGCGTGATCAAGGCGCGGCTGCTCGGCGTGAAGGCGACCGGCGGCAGCGTCGAAGCGCTCGTCGAACGCGTGCTGACCAACCATGAAGTGCTGGCCCACCTGCGCGCGAGCAAGTCGCCGAAGCCGGGCAGCCGGGTGCGCTTCGACGACGGCTTCGACGCCGAGGTGCTGGGGCGCGGCGGGCCGGAGGGCGCGCTGTTCCACCTGCGCTTTCCGGCCGAGCCGCTCGCGCTGCTCGAGCGCCACGGCCACGTGCCCTTGCCGCCTTACATCACGCACGCCGACACGCTCGACGACGAGCGCCGCTACCAGACCGTGTTCGCCGCGCGGCCCGGTGCGGTCGCGGCGCCGACCGCTGCGCTGCATTTCGATGCGGCCCTGCTCGCGGCGCTCGCGCAACGCGGCATCGAGACCGCGAATGTCACACTGCACGTCGGCGCCGGCACCTTCCAGCCGGTGCGCACCGAGAACCTCGCCGAGCACCGCATGCACAGCGAGTGGTTCGACGTGACCGAGGCGACCGTGCAGGCGATCGCGCGCACACGTGCAAGCGGCGGGCGCATCGTCGCGGTCGGCACGACGACCTTGCGCGCGCTCGAATCTGCCGCACTCGGCGGCGCGCTGCAAAGCGGCAGCCGCGACACCGACATCTTCATCACGCCGGGCTTCAGCTTCCGCGTCGTCGACGTGCTCGTCACCAACTTCCACCTGCCCAAGAGCACGCTGATGATGCTGGTCAGCGCGTTCGCCGGCTTCGAGCACGTGCGCGCGCTGTACGCACATGCGATCCGCGAGCGCTACCGCTTCTTCAGCTACGGCGACGCGATGCTGCTCCAGCGTCCTGGCTGAGGCCGGCGCCTCGCGCTGCGACAATCGCGCCCATGCTGAAGTTCGATGTCCTCCAGACCGACGGCCACGCGCGCCGCGGCCGCCTCACGCTCAACCACGGCGTCGTCGAGACGCCGGTGTTCATGCCGGTCGGCACCTACGGCACGGTCAAAGGCGTGATGCCGTCATCGCTCGAGGCGATGGGCGCGCAGATCATCCTCGGCAACACCTTCCACCTGTGGCTGCGGCCCGGGCTCGACGTGCTCGCGCAGTTCGGCGGGCTGCACCGCTTCGAATCGTGGACCCGGCCCATCCTGACCGACAGCGGCGGCTTCCAGGTCTGGTCGCTCGGCGAGATGCGCAAGATCAGCGAAGAGGGCGTGAAGTTCGCGTCGCCGGTCAACGGCGACAAGCTGTTCCTGACGCCCGAGGTCAGCATGCAGGTGCAGCGCGTGCTCAACAGCGACATCGTGATGCAGTTCGACGAGTGCACGCCCTACGAAACCAAGGGCCGCGTGACGACCGAGCGCGAGGCACGCGTGTCGATGGAGCTGAGTCTGCGCTGGGCACGGCGCTGCCTGGCCGAGCACGCGAAGCTCGAGAACCCGAATGCGCTGTTCGGCATCGTCCAGGGCGGCATGTTCGAGAACCTGCGCGAGGAATCGCTGGCATCGCTGGTCGAGCTCGACCTGCCCGGCTACGCGATCGGCGGCGTCAGCGTCGGCGAGCCGAAGGAGCTGATGCAGCGCATCGTTGCGCACACGCCGCACCGGCTGCCGGCCCACAAGCCGCGCTACCTGATGGGCGTGGGCACGCCCGAGGACCTGGTCGACGGCGTGGCGGCAGGCGTCGACATGTTCGACTGCGTGATGCCGACGCGCAACGCGCGCAACGGCCACCTGTTCACGCGCTTCGGCGACCTGAAGATCCGCAACGCCCGCCACAAGACCGACGAGCGGCCGCTCGACCCGACTTGCACGTGCCACACCTGTGCGAACTTCTCGCGCGCCTACCTGCACCACCTCGACCGCTGCGGCGAAATGCTCGGCCCGATGCTCGCGAGCATCCACAACCTGCACTACTACGTGAACCTGATGCGCGAGCTGCGCGAGGCGCTCGATGCCGGCACGTTCGCCACGTTCCGCGCCCGCTTCAAGGAAGACCGCGCGCGCGGCATCGGCTAGGGCGGACCGAGCGCCGGGCCGCTCCCAAGCCGGTCCGCATCCCAAGGGCCACGAAGAGGCCCCTCGTGGCCCCTGGGGATCGATGAGCGTATTCGTTCGTCGAGGGGCGGACACTCCTCCGTCGGAGAAGTCCGACAAGCGGTCGGGCGGTGGCGCCCTTACCAGCACGGCGCGCACTGGCTAGTCTTCTGTCACGACCCCCGACAGGAGCTGGCAATGACGACGATCCGAGACATCATGACCCGCGGCGTGGCCATGGTCCAGAGCCACGACACGCTGCAGGACGCGGCCCGCAAGATGGAAAGCCTGAACGTCGGCTCCTTGCCTGTCTGCGACGGCGACGTGCTGGTCGGCATGGTGACCGATCGCGACATCACGATCCGCGGCGTGGCCGCCGGCATGGTGCCGCAGCACGCGCCGGTCTCCGAGGTGATGACGCACGAGGTGCGCTGGTGCAACGAGACCGATTCGGTCGACCAGGTGATGGAGCAGATGGGCGACGCGCAGGTTCGTCGCCTGGCGGTGCTCGGCCCGGACCACAAGATCGCCGGCATCGTCGCGCTGGGCGACTTGGCGACGCGTCAGTCGGAGCACACCGACATCGCGTTGCGCGAAATCTCGGAACGCAGCCCGACGCCGCACTAGCCGCCCGCACGTCATGATGTCGACAGCGCCCGCCAGTCGCGAGCGGGTGCATCGTGCGCTCGGCGCCCGCGCGAGCGCGGTGTTGCGCCACCCGGCCGCGTTCGCGTGGGACACGCTGAAGGCCTTCCGCGCGAACCAGGGCCTGCTGCTCGCGGGCGCGGTCGCGTACTACGCGCTGCTGTCGATCGTGCCGCTGCTGATCCTGATCGTGATCGCGCTGTCGCACGTCGTCGACCAGGGCGAGCTGCTGCAAACCCTGCAGCGCTATCTCGAGTGGCTGGTGCCGGGGCAGTCGCGCGCCGTCGTGCACGAACTCGCGAGTTTTCTCGACAACCGCGACGTGATGGGCGGCGTGCTGCTCGTCACGATGCTGTTCTTCAGCTCGCTCGCATTCACGGTGCTCGAGAGCGCGATGAGCGTGATCTTCGTGCACCGCGCGACGGTGCGCCGGCGTCACTTCCTGGTCTCGGCGGTATTGCCCTACCTGTACATCCTGTCGCTGGGCATCGGCATGCTGCTGGTGACACTGGTCGCGGGCAGTCTGCAGGCGATCGGCCAGCAGCACGTGGAGTTGTTCGGCCGCACCTGGGCGCTCAGCGGCGTGTCCGGCGCGCTGCTCTATCTGCTGGGCCTGAGCGGCGAGATCCTGGTGCTGACCTCGGTCTACCTGGTGATGCCGATCGGCCGGCTGCGGCTGAGCCACGCGCTGATCGGCGGCGTGACCGCGGCGCTGCTGTGGGAGATCACGCGCCACGCGCTGGTCTGGTACTTCGCGACGCTGTCGCAGGTCAGCGTCGTCTACGGCTCGTTGACGACGGCCATCGTCGTGTTGCTGAGCCTGGAGATTGCCGCGACCTTGCTGCTGCTCGGCGCGCAGGTGATTGCCGAGTACGAGCGCCCGGGCCGCGGCGGCTGACGCATCACCAGAACGCCCACTGCTGCGTGCGCACGACCCAGATGCCGAGCAGGCCGTTCGTCACCGCGTGCGCGAGGATGGGCACCCAGAGCTTGCCGGTGCGCACGTAGAGCCACGCGTAGGCGAGGCCGGCGATGACCGCGGCGAGCCAGAGCGTGTGCGCGAGCATGAAGACGAAGGTCGACAGCACGATCGCCTTCAGGCCGATGCGCTGCGGCACGACCGCCTCGAACTGCGGACTCTGCAGCCAGCGCATCAGGAACGAGCGCCAGAACAGCTCCTCCATCACCGGCACCAGCAGCGTCGCGCCGATCCAGCGCAGCACGATCAGCGGCCAGATCAGCGCGCCGGCCGCGTCGGTCGGCACGAAGCTGGCGCTCGGCTCGCCGATGCGCATCCACGGCGCGTCGAGCACGACCCACAGGCCGCCGACGGCGATGCCGACGCCGATCCCGAGCGCCGCCTCCGAGCCGCTGGGCAGCGTCTGCGGCACCAGCTCGCCGTACTCGCGCCAGAACCACGCGAGCGCCGCGCCGACGACGAGCACGGCGAGCCCATAGACCCAGCGCGGATCGATGCCGCCCCACGAGCCGTCGGCGGGCAGCTCGCCGCGCACGACCAGCAGGATCATGAACGCGGCGAACGGGACGGTGCGCGCGACGGCGGCGCGACTCAGTTGCAAAGCCATCCGGGGTGGGCTCCGACGTTGGAATCGGAGCGATCGTAGAAGATATGAGCGGGACAGGCGCGTCAGGACGCGAGCAGCCCCGCGACGCGCTCGCGCAGCGAGGCCGGCGTCACGCCCGCGGGCTGCAGCGCGTCGCCCGCGACCAGCCCGACGCGGCTGAACCAGCCGCGCCGGAACGGTTGGCTCATCGCATTGCCATCCTTGCGCGAGAAGAACGAGCCCCACAGGTTTTGCAGCGCCAGCGGCACGACCGGCACCGGGTTCGTCTCGAGCAGCTTCATCACGCCGCCCTTGAACTCGGCGAGCTGGCCGTCGCGCGTGATCGCGCCCTCGGGGAAGATGCAGAGCAGGTCGCCCTCGGCGAGCACCTGGCGCGCCTTCGCGAACGCCTGCTCGTAAGCTGCGGGATCTTCGCGCTGCGGCGCGATCGGGATCGCCTTCGCGAGCCTGAAGAACCAGCCCAGCACCGGCATCGCGAAGATCTTGTGGTCCATGATGAAACGGATCGGCCGCGGGCTCGCCGCCATCAGCAGCACCGGGTCGACGAAGCTGACGTGGTTGCACACCAGGATCGCCGCACCCTCGGTCGGGATGTGCTCGTCGCCGCGCACCTTGAAGCGGTAGACGACCCGGGTGACGATGAACGCGACGAAGCGCAGGAAGTATTCGGGCACCAGCATGAAGATGTAGAACGCGACGACGGCGTTCAGCAGGCCGGTGATCAGGAACACCTGCGGGATCGTGAAGTTCGCCGCCAGCAGCGCGCCGACGCCGATCGAGCTGACGATCATGAACAGTGCGTTCAGGATGTTGTTGGCCGCGATGATGCGCGCGCGGTGGCTGGGCTGCGAGCGCAGCTGGATCAGCGCGTACATCGGCACGCTGTACAGGCCGGCGAACAGCGACAGCAGCGCCAGGTCGGCCATCACGCGCCAGTGCGGCGGCGCGGCCACGAACGCGCTCAGGCTCAGCCCGTCGGCCGGCGCGAGGCCGCGCGAGGCGAAATACAGGTCGATCGCGAACACGCTCATGCCGATCGCGCCCAGCGGCACCAGGCCGATCTCGACATGGCGCTTGCTGAGCATCTCGCACAGCAGCGAGCCGGTGCCGATGCCGATCGAGAACACCACCAGCAGCAGCGACGCGACCTGCTCGTTGCCGTGCAGCACGTCTTTCGCGAAGGCCGGGAACAGCGACAGGAACACGGCACCGAAGAACCACATCCACGAGATGCCCAGCAGCGAGCGGAACACGACGATGTTCTCGCGCGCCAGCATCAGGTTGCGCCAGGTCTCGGTGATCGGGTTCCAGTTGATGCGCAGCTCCGGGTCGCTGCTGGGCGACGCCGGCACCGCCTGCGCCGTCACGCGGCCGAGCAGCGCGACCGCGACGCAGGCGAACGCGACGAAGTGCCGGCCGATCTCGGGGATCGCGACCAGCAAGCCGCCGGCGACCTGGCCGAGCAGGATCGCGACGAAGGTACCCATCTCGACCATGCCGTTGCCGCCGGTCAGCTCGCGCTCGTTCAGGTGCTGCGGCAGGTAGGCGAACTTGACCGGGCCGAAGATCGTCGAGTGCAGGCCCATCAGCAGCACGCAGGCGAGCAGCACGATCACGTTGCTGGTCCAGAAGCCGAAGGCCGCGAGCGCCATGATCGCGATCTCGAGGTTCTTCACGAAGCGGATCACGCGCGTCTTGTCGTACTTGTCGGTGGCCTGGCCGGCGGTGGCCGAGAACAGCAGGAACGGCAGGATGAACAGCGCTCCGATCACGAGGCCGGCCATGCTGGCCGGCAGCCAGCTCACCTGCAGCTGGTAGGTGATCATCACGGTGAACGCGAACTTGAACAGGTTGTCGTTGCCGGCACCGAGAAACTGGGTCCAGAAGAAAGGCGCGAAGCGCCGCTGCGTCAGCAGGCCGAACTGATTCGGGTGCGCGTGGTCGTTCTGGCTCATCTGTGCTTGTCTCCGTGTGCTCGTGTGGCGCAATCTAGCGGATCACCTGGACCGGCGCTCCCATGCCGGTGCGATTCAACCACGCGAACACCGAATCGACCGTGACCGTGTCGATGCGGTCCGTGAATCGCTTCTCGTTCGGGTGGTCGTCGAAGGCGATGTTGGCGGCCGTCATGCGCCCGCCCATGCGCTTCAGCGGGCCGATGTGCAGGGTCGTCGGCGTGTAGCCCTGCAGCTTCAGCCAGGCCTGCGCGCGTTCCCGCGAGACGGCCGCAGGCTCCTGCGCCATCGCGAAGGTCTCGAGCGCCCACTGGTTCGACTGCTGGTAGGTCTGCGCCCACGGGTACGCGACCATGCTGTAGGCCGGCGTGTTGAGCTGCGCGAGGCGCGCGTTGTCGCGCAGCACCGGCAGCAGCTTGGCCTGGATCTCCGGCGTCGGAATCACGACGGCGGACTCGTACTCGTACAGGTCGTCGAGGAAGAACTCGCCCAGCCCCTGCCGGTACACCGCCGCGTGCGCGGTGCCGCACTGGTTGAGCTTGTGCACGACGCGCCAGCGCCCGTTGTCGCGATACGCCAGGCCGAAGTGCGAGTAGCGCACGCCGTACTCGCTCAGGTTCTGGCCGATGCGGGCGAGCGCGACCACCTGCGCGCCGCTCCGGTCGAGCGTGTTCGCGGTGCGCTCGGCGAGCTGCATCGAACGCTGGATCGCATCGGCCTTCGGCGGCTTGTTCTCGCAGCTGCGGCCGGCGTGGGCCGCGGCCGTGACCAGCGCAAGCACGGCGGCAATGAGCGCCGAACGGAGCGCGTTCATCGCGTCACGCGCTCGTTGTACAGCAGCGCGGCGCCGATCTCGTTCGGGATGAACGCGATCGCCTCGCTCGCGGTCGACAGCACCCAGCCGGTGCTGACCGCGGTGACGACGACCACCGTGCCAGCCGCGACCGACAGTGCGCGGGCCGCCTGGCCGCTGAGCGTCAGCGTGGCGCGTGCGCCGTCCGACGCGCGCTCCAGCACCCAGACCGTGCCGACGGCCGAAGCCTGCACCGCGACCACGGTCAGCGAGGCGCCGGCCGACAGCACCATCACCGGCGCGGCGACCGACACCGCGATCGGCAGCGCGGACAGGGCACTCGCCTCGGACACCGCCGATTGGGCGTGGGCGCTGGCCAGCGAGGCCGCCAGCAGGGTGGCGAGGGCGATCTTGCGAAAGGAATTCATGAAGGGCTCCAGAAGTGAAAGGGTCGGGTGGCGATCAACCAGCGTCGCGCTCGGCGAGCAGCGCTTCGTGCGCATCGCGCAGCGTCTTGGCGAGCGTGAACACGGTCGAGATCAGGAACAGCCAGCTCACGCCGAGGAAGGCCTTGTAGGTCGGATTCACGTCCATGCGGTACAGGCCCCAGGCCGTGAGCGCCATCGCCAGCGCGAAGCCGCCCCAGACGACCATGCCCCACATCGGCGTGTCGTTGCGCTGCGCCTCGTTGTCACGCACGTACTTGGCGAGTGCGAACGCGGTCGAAAGACAGAACATGTAGCCCATCACCATGAACGCGCGGTCCAGGTCGGCGCCCGGCAGGTAGGCCAGGCCGGTGGCGCACAAGGTGACGGCGAGGCCGAACGAGACCCAGACCTGGAGCTTCCAGGCGGCTGTGTCCTTGCGCAGAGGGGTGGGGTGCATGACGTGGTCTCTCAGGGGTTGGTTGAACACGGCTGAATCTTCGGCGGTGCGCTGTTCGGTATCAATCACCCGGAGGAGGGTTGCCAGGCTGCAGCCTCTTGGTATCGTGTGAGGGTACTTTTTTGGGATCACCCGATGAGCACGACCCACGACCTCGTCACCACGCTGAAGGCCGAGCTGAAGGCCGCCGGCATCACCTACGCCGACCTCGCCGAGCAGCTCGGCATGGCCGAATCGAGCATCAAGCGCATCTTCGCGAAGGCCGACATGCCGCTGTCACGCATCGACGAGGTGCTGCGCGTGCTGAAGATGGACTTCGCCGAACTCGCGCGCAAGATCGCCGACGCGCAGCCGCTGCGCCGCGAGCTCACGCTCGAGCAGGAGAGCGCCGTCGTCGCCGATCGCAAGCTGATGCTGCTGGCGATCTGCTGCGTGAGCCAGTGGACCTTCGAGCAGATGACGGCCACCTACGCGATCACCGACGCCGAATGCGTGCGCTACCTGCTGCAGCTCGACAAGCTCGGCTTCATCGAGCTGCGGCCGCTGAACCGCTACCGGCTCAAGGTGGCCAAAGGCTTTCGCTGGCGGCCGAACGGGCCGGTGATGGAGTACTTCCGCAAGCACGTCGCCGACGACTACTACAGCGGCGGCTTCGACGCCGAGGGCGAGACGCTGATGCTGGTGCACGGCCAGATCAGCCCGGCGCAAGCGGCGAACTTCGTCGAGCGGCTGCAACGCGTCGGACAGGATTTCGCGCAACAGCACCTGGCCGACCAGCGCCTCGCGCCCGAGCACAAGCGGCCCTACACGCTCGTCGTCGGCATGCGCTCCTGGCTGTTTGCGGCGTTTCGGGATCTCAAAAGAACGCCGGGCGCGCGCTGACTCATCTGCCCAGCACGGAGTCGTTGTCCTCGCCCAGCGTCGGCGCACGCCGCGTGATCGCGCCCGGCGTGAGGCTGAGCTTGGGCACGATGCCCGGCACCTCGACGCTCAGGCCGTCGGCCGTCGTCACCGTCTGGATCATGCCGCGCGCGCGGTAGTGCGGGTCCTCGGCGATGTCCTTCGCGGTATAGATGCGGCCGGCCGGCACCGCTGCTTGATTCAACACATCGAGCACTTCGACGACCTGGCGCGGCGCGGTCCAGGCGCCGATTGCGGCATCGATCTCGGCGACGCGTGCGACGCGCCCGGCGTTGCCGGCGAGCGCCGGGTCGGCGCCCAGGTCGTCGCGGGCTATCGCCTTCATCAGGCGCTTGAAGATCGAGTCGCCATTGCCGGCGACAAGCACCCAGCCGTCGGCGCACGCGTACGCATTGCTCGGCGCGATGCCGGGCAGCGCCGAGCCGGCCGCCTCGCGCACCGCGCCGAACGCGCTGTACTCGGGCAGCAGGCTTTCCATGCAGTTGAAGACCGCCTCGTACAGCGCCACGTCGATGACCTGCCCGCGGCCCTTCGGCGCCTGCTCGCTGACGCTCGCGTGGCGGTGCTGCAAGGCCATCAGGATGCCGATCACGCCGTGCAGCGACGCGAGCGTGTCGCCGATGCTCACGCCCACGCGCACCGGCACACGCCCCGGCTCGCCGCTGAGATGGCGCAGCCCGCCCATCGCCTCGGCGACGACACCGAAGCCGGGCCGATCCCGGTACGGCCCGGTCTGGCCATAGCCGCTGATGCGCAGCATGATCAGGCCGGGGTTGCTGGCGCTCAGCCGCTCGTAGTCCAGCCCCCAGTCTTCCATCACGCCGGGCTTGAAGTTCTCGACCAGCACATCGGCCTCGGCAATCAGCCCGCGCACGATCTCGCGCGAGGCTTCATCCTTCAGGTCGAGCGCGACGCTCTTCTTGTTGCGCGACTGCACCTGCCACCACACGCTGGTGCCTTCGTGCAGCAGCCGCCACTGGCGCAGCGGGTCACCGGTGATCGGCGGTTCGATCTTGATGACCTCCGCGCCGAAGTCGGCCAGGGTCTTCGCGGCGAACGGGCCGGCGATCAGCTGGCCGAGTTCGATCACCTTCAGGCCGGCGAGCGGCCCGCGGGAAACAGCAGATTGAGCGTCCATGGCGGCGATGGTAGTGTCGCGCCAGCACAGGAGCAGCCCCCACCATGCGCCACACCGTCTTCGCCAGCCTGTTGATGATGACGATCGCTGCCGGCAGCCACGCCGCCGAGCGCGCGATCGACAAGGAAGTGGTCGTCCCGGCGCCGATCGAGGCGGTGTGGCAGGACTGGACCAGCAAGGCCGGCATCGAATCGTTCTTCGCGCCCGAGGCCGAGATCGATGCGCGTGTCGGCGGCGCCTTCCACATCCACATCGACCCGTACGGCGAGCCCGGCATGAAGGGTGCCGACGACATGCGCTTCATGGCCTTGCAGCCGCCGAAAATGCTGAGCTTCGACTGGAACGCGCCGCCCTCGCTGCCCGAAGTGCGACAACAACGCACATTCGTCGTCGTGCGGCTGTTCGATCTCGACGGCCGCACGACCCGCGTCACCTTGCACCAGACCGGCTGGGGCGACGGGGGCGAGTGGGACAAGACCTATGCCTACTTCGACCGCGCCTGGGGCAACGTGCTGGCCAACCTGAAGAAGCGCCACGAGAGCGGGCCGCGCGACTGGACCGAATGGCGCGAACAGCTTCGGCGCGCGCACGCCGCGCCGCCGAAATAACTCAGGCCGGGCGCTGCTCGAGCAGGTAATTCGCGCCGTCGTACTGGCCCAGCACCTCGGTCAGGTAGGGCAACACCACGAGCAGTTCGTCGTGCAGCGTGAACGGCGGGTTGATGATGAACATGCCGCTGCCGGCGAGGCCGAAGCCCTGCTGGTCGGGCTGCTGCACCGTGAGGCGCGCGTGCAGCCAGCCCTTCGGCGCGAGCGCCTCCAGGCGCTTCGGCAGCTGCGCCGCTTCGAGCTTGCTGACCTGCGGGTACCAGACCACGTAGACGCCGTCGACAAAGCGCGTCAGCGCATCGCGCAGCGACGCGACCACGCGGCCGTAGTCGCTGTGACCCTCGTAGCTCGGGTCCATCAGCACCACGCCGCGCTTGGTGCTGGGCGGCACCTGGCTCTTCAGGCCATCGAAGCCGTCCTTGTCGTAGACCTCGGCGCCTTTGACCTCGCCGAGGTAGGACGCGAGGATGCGGTGGTCGGTCGGGTGCAGCTCGAACAGGCGCAGCTGGTCTTGCGCGCGCAGCAGCATCTGCGCGACCGCCGGCGAGCCGGGGTACTGCTTGAGCCCGCGCTCGGGGTTGAACTGGCGCACCAGCGCAACGTAGTCGGCCACCGCGGCCGGCAGGTCGTCGCGGCCCCACAGGCGGCCAATGCCTTGTTCGAACTCGCCCTTCTTCTGCGCGAAGCGGCCTTCGAGCGAATAACCGCCGGCGCCGGCATGCGTGTCGATCAGGCGGTAGGGCTTGTCCTTCTGGTTCATGTAGCGCAGCACGAGCGCCAGCGTCGTGTGCTTGAGCACATCGGCGTGGTTGCCCGCGTGGAAGGCGTGTCGGTAGGCGAGCATGGTGGTGAGAACCTCGGGAATCAGATCGGCACTGTAGCGGCATCGCCGCCGCCGAGGGCCGCGAAGCGCAGCACGAGATCGTCGAGCAGGCGCCGCACGCGCAGCGGCATGTGCTCGCGCGCCGGCACGATCGCGTGCAGCGGGATCTCGTCGCAGCGCCATTCGGGCATCAGCTCGACGAGGCGGCCGGCATCCAGATCGGCCTGCACATCCAGCTTGGATTTGTAGACGATGCCGTAGCCCTCGACCGCCCACTGCCGCACCAGCGCGCCATCGTCGGCGCGGCGGTTGCCGCTGGCCTTGATCGTCAGGCTCTGGCCGTCGCGCGTGAACGTCCATTGCAGCTGCGGCCGCCCGCTCAGGTACAGCGCGATGCAGTTGTGCTGGGCCAGGTCACGCGGGTGCTGCGGCGCACCGCAGCGCGCGATGTAGTCGGGCGACGCGGCCAGGGTGCGCGGCCCGAAGTGCAGCCGCCGCGCGACCAGCGCCGAGTCGCGCAGCGCGCCGTAGCGCACCGCGATGTCCACGCGCTCGCGCAGCATGTCGTGCAGGTTGTCGGACACGTGCAGCGTGATGCGCAGCTCGGGATGGCGGGCCAGGAAGCCGTCGAGCATCGGGCTCAGGATGTGGCGCCCCAGATCGCTCGAGGCCGCGACATGGATCTCGCCCGCGAGCCGCTCGCGCTGCCCGCCGAGCAGCGAGCGCACGTCGTCGAGCACGCCGAGCGCGCGCTGCGCATGCTCGCGCAGCAGCTCGCCCTCGGGCGTGAGCCGCATCGAGCGGGTCGAGCGCTCGACCAGCCGCACCGCGAGCGTCGCCTCGAGGCGCTTCAGCGCCGCGCTGGCCGCGGCCGGCGTGAGCTGCAGCTGGCGCGCGGCGGCGCTCAGCGAGCCGGCTTCGGCCAGGCGCAGAAACAGCTGGAGTTGCGAGAGTTGCAGGTCGCCGGCGCGGTCCATCTTCAAATCTGGATTGAAAGTCAATCTGGTTGTGGCGAGATTATCAAACAGCCTGACGCTCACTACATTGACCTCATCGATCACTTCGGAGCCTATCCATGAAAGCCGTTGCCTACCGCCAAGCCCTGCCCATCACCGCCGCCGATGCGCTGCTCGACCTGACGCTGCCCGAGCCTGTGGCCAGCGGCCGCGAGCTGCTGGTGCGCGTGCACGCCGTGTCCGTGAACCCGGTCGACGTCAAGGTGCGCCGCAACGCGGCGCCGCCGGACGGCGAGGCGCGCGTGCTCGGTTTCGATGCGGCCGGCGTCGTCGAGGCGGTTGGCGAGGCCGTGTCGCTGTTCAAGCCCGGCGACCGCGTCTTCTACGCCGGCGCGCTGAACCAGCGCGGCAGCAATGCCGAGCTGCAATGCGTCGACGAGCGCCTCGTCGGCCGCATGCCGGCCACGCTGACCTTCGCGCAGGCGGCGGCGCTGCCGCTGACCAGCATCACCGCGTGGGAGCTGCTGTTCGAGCGCCTCGGCGTGACGGCCGAGACCGAAGGCGCGCTGCTGATCGTCGGCGCCGCCGGTGGCGTCGGCTCGATCCTGACGCAGCTCGCGCGCCAGCTCACGAAACTCACGGTCATCGGCAGCGCTTCGCGCGACAGCACGCAGGCCTGGGTGCGCGAACTCGGCGCGCATCACGTGATCGACCACCGCCAGCCACTCGTCGCGGAGCTCAAGCGCATCGGCATCGACGCGGTCACGCATGTCGCGAGCCTCACGCACACCGAATCGCACTACGCGCAGATCGTCGAAGCTCTCGCGCCGCAAGGCCAGCTCGGCCTGATCGACGACTTGACGGCGCCGCTCGACGTGCGCCTGCTCAAGCCCAAGAGCCTGTCGCTGCACTGGGAGATGATGTTCACGCGCTCGATGTTCGGAACGCCCGACATGGCCGAACAGGGGGCGCTGCTGAACCGTGTCGCCGAGCTCGTCGATGCCGGCCGGCTGCGCAGCACGCTGGGCGAGAACTTCGGCCGCATCAACGCCGAGAACCTGAAGCGCGCGCATGCCGCGGTCGAAAGCGCTAGCACGCGCGGAAAGACCGTGCTCGAGGGCTTTTGATCATCGGCCCCGTAGCATCCCCACGATTCCCACTCCCTCACGCCCATGAGCACCTTGTTCGATCCCATTCGCGTCGGCGACATCGCCGCCGCCAACCGCATCGTGATGGCCCCGCTGACGCGCGACCGCGCCGGCCCGGGGCGCACACCCACGCCGCTGATGGCGACGTACTACGAGCAGCGCGCGAGCGCCGGGCTGATCGTCAGCGAAGGCACGCAGATCACGGCCGAAGGCCAGGGCTACCTCGACACGCCCGGCATCTACAGCGCCGAGCAGATCGCCGGCTGGCGCCGCGTGACCGACGCGGTGCACGCGAAGGGCGGCAAGATCGTCGTGCAGCTGTGGCACGTCGGCCGCATCTCGCACCTCTCGCTGCTGCCTGAGGGCGTGGTGCCGGTCTCGAGCACGGCGCGCCGCGCGAACGGCAAGACCTTCACGGCGCAGGGCTTCGAGACCGTCTCGGAGCCGCGCGCGCTGCGCACCGAGGAGATCCCGCGTCTGATCGACGACTACCGCCAGGCCGGGCGCAACGCGATCGAGGCCGGCTTCGATGGCGTCGAGGTGCACGGTGCGAACGGCTACCTGCTCGAGCAGTTCATGCGCGACAGCATCAACGACCGCAGCGATGCGTACGGCGGCTCGCGCGAGAACCGCGCGCGCCTCGTCGTCGAGGTGATGACGGCGATCGTCGACGAGATCGGCGCCGGCCGCACCGGGATCCGCCTGTCGCCGGTCACGCCGGCCAACGACGCGGCGCTCGACAGCGATCCGCAGGCGATGTTCAACCTCGTCGTCGAGCGGCTCGCGCCGCTGAAGCTCGCGTTCATCCACGTCGTCGAAGGCGCCACCGGCGGCCCGCGCGACGTTGCGCCGTTCGACTACGCCGCGCTGCGCAGCCGCTTCAAACAGGGCAACGCGCACGGCGCGTGGATCGTCAACAACGGCTACACGCGGGCGATGGCGCTCGACGCGGTGGCGCACGGCACGGCCGACATGGTCGCGTTCGGCAAGGGCTTCATCAGCAACCCGGACCTGGTGCGCCGCCTGCGCGACGACGCACCGATCGCGCCGGTGGTGCGCGAGACGCTGTATGGCGGCGGTGCCGAGGGCTACACCGACTACCCGACGCTGGAGCTCATCCCGGCCTGACTAAACGGGGATGCGCAGGACCTGCCCAGGATAGATCTTGTCCGGGTGGGTCAGCATCGGCTTGTTGGCCTCGAAGATCTTCGGGTACTGGTTGGCATTGCCGTACTGCGACTTCGAGATCGCCGACAGCGTGTCGCCGCGCACCACGGTGTACCAGCGCGATTCGTCGGCCGGCTCGGCCGTCGTCATCGAGTCATCGACCTGGCTCACGCCGTGCACGTTGCCGCAGCACAGGATGACCTTCTCGTGCGTCGCCTGGTCGATGGCCTCGCCGGCGACCGAGACGGTGCCGGTGGCGCCGTCGAAGGCCACGTCCAGGCCCTCGACCTTCAGGCCCTGCGCGACGATGTAGCCGGCGATCGCGGTGGCCGCCGTGGCGTTCGCGGCCTCGGCCTGTGCCTGCAACGCGGCCGGATCGGCCGCAGCAGCTTCGGGCTTGCGGCCGAACAGTTTTTCGCCGGCGTCCTTGATGAAACTGATGAGGCTCATGGTGCTCCTTCGCGTGGGTGAAAGTGAGGGTCAGCGCAAGCTGTCAATGTAGCGAGCGAATGGTGGCCGCCGCATGACCAACGAACTTGTTTGTAACCGCACGCGTGCGCGTGCGCATCGCCGTCAGCGTCGGCCGGGCGCCATTCGGGCGCGGAACAGCTCCGAGATGCCGACCTCGCGCGGCCCCGGGACCAGCTCGAAGTATTCTCCGGCCTCGAGCATGCCCGGTTGGCGCACCGCCAGGTAGAAGCCGCACCACGCGTTGGCCGTCATCAGCTTCGCGGCCTGTTCGAACCCCATCGCCGCGTTGAACTTGAAACACGGAAAGCGCGGCTCGCTGACCGCGAGCTCGCAGCCCTTGAAGCGCAGCACATCACCGATCCAGACCTGATCCTCGAGCACCCCCGCGAGCGTGAGGTTCTCGCCCAGCGCCCCGGGCGGCAGCGCCTCGCCCCAGGCGGCGGCACGGGCCTGCGCGCGCACCGTCTGCCAGAACGGGTAGTGCTCGCTCGGATAGGCGTAGACCGCCTTGGCCAGGCCGCCGTGCACCGACAGATCGGCCTGTTCGTCACCGACCAGGCCGAGGGCCCGCGCCTCGACCGGGCCGGCCACCGCGCGCTTGCCGATGCCGGTCATCACCTCGCGGCCCTGGATCAGCATCGCCCGCGCCGGCGAAACGTTGATGCTCTCCAGGCGCATCGCCGTCATGTCAGCCCCGATAGCCGCGCTGTGCCGCGGTGACGCGCCGCCCCTTGGCCGAGGCGATCCAGGCGACGAAGATCTTGCCCGCCGGATGGTTGACGCGGAACGAGCGCATCACGTGCACCTGCTCGGCCAGCGCCGGGTCGCCCTCGACCCGCACGGCCAGCGGCGCACCGCCGCGCGCGAGCCAGGCGGCGCGTTCGACGATCGCGAATGCGCCGCGGGCGCGCACCTGCGCGAGCAGGTTCTCACCCGGTGCGAGCGTCACGTACCAGGGCGCAGCCGGGGCGATGCCGGCCTTGCGCCACAGCGCCTGCTCGGCCACATGGGCGCCCGAGCCGTCGGCCGCACTCAGAAAGCTGAAGCCCGCCGGCGCCGCCGCCAGGCGCTTCAACGCGCCCACCGCATCGCGGGCGAGTGCGGCGCCGAGCACGTCCTCGCCCTTGCCCCGCACCGCCGGCCCGACGATAACGAATTCGCCGCCGGCCACCGCCTGGCGGTCGTGGACCAGCCCCTGCTGGTCGAGCTTGATCTCGGCCTCGGGCGTGTTCGTCAGCGCCGCGTCGAGTTCGCCGCGCTCGAGCGCGTCGAGCAGGGGCAGTGCGGCACCCGGCACGGCCTTCACCGCAATGCCGGTGTCGGCACCAAACGCGTGCAACAGCGCCGGTGCCAGGCCCGAGTCGACCAGCGCGCGATCGACCCCGAGCCGCAGGGGATCGGCCAGCGATTTGCGCTGCTGAGCCCGGGCGGAAACTGCGGGCAGCAGGGTGGCGAGCGGGGCAGCGAGGAGGTGGCGGCGTGACAGCATGGCGGCCATTATTGCCGGGCCCGCTGGCCCGTCGGGCACACGCATGAAGTCATACCGAAACTGCATGACCCCCCGAATTCCGGTGGTTACGACGCCATTACACTGGATCGACAATTGCTTTGCAGACGACGCTACAGAGCGTCACAGCCCACTCGGCGCGGCGGATGGAACCCGGCCGTAACCGAGCGGTCACAACGCAGATGCTGCTGTTCGCGGCATTGGGCAAGTCCAGTCAGACCCGGCACGGGTCACGCGGGTTTGCCCAATCCCGTTTTTTTGACTCTGATGATTGGATCTCCCATGAACCGTCCCGCGTTGGAAGGGCTGCGCCTGAACGTCCCCGCCACCGTTCGCCACACCAAATTGATCGCCTGGGTGGCCGACATGGCCGCATTGACTGAGGCCCGCGATGTGTATTGGTGCGACGGCAGCACCGCCGAATACGACCGCCTGTGCGCCCAGCTGGTCGCCTCCGGCACCTTCAAGAAGCTGAACCCCGAGCTGCGCCCGAACAGCTACCTCGCGTGCAGCAGCCCGAGCGACGTGGCGCGCGTCGAAGACCGCACCTTCATCTGCTCGGAAACCAAGGACGAGGCCGGC
>Ga0307517_10001697_pt1 | contig 36390 bp, 38 predicted proteins | sample 23_EM_MG_FD_194515 | JGI IMG/M metagenome (GOLD analysis project Ga0307517, IMG submission 194515) | Populus trichocarpa ectomycorrhiza microbial communities from riparian zone in the Pacific Northwest, United States - 23_EM | ecosystem: Host-associated > Plants > Roots > Unclassified | place...
TTGGCCCGGCGCGCCGGGGAACACCACCGGGCTCTCCCAGCCGTCGGCCGAGACCGCGCTGACGCCGAAGAACCAGTCGTCGATGTTGACGCCTTTGAGCACGGCCGTCCCGGTGGGCGCGGCGTCGCGGCTGAAGCGCCATTGCGGGTCGGTGGTCGAGCGCCACCACATCCGGTAGCCCGCCGCGTCCGGCGCCGGCGCCCAAGTCACGGTGGTGTCGACCGAGACCGCACCCTTGATGTCGACCGCGGTCGGCGGGGCGGGGGCCGAGGCCATCGCCGCCATGGAGATGATGTTCAGCCGGGTCACCTGGGCCAGGTAGGCGAAGTCGACGCCTTCGATGACGTCGCCGTACCTGATCCCGTTCTCGACGCGCAGGTCCTGGTGCTGGCGGGTGTAGTTCTCGTTGGCCTCGGTGACGCGCACGGCCGGGAAGCCCGCCTTCAGCATCTCCACCTGGTCGCCGCCTCGGCTGAAGCGGTCGGTGCGGTAGACCATCGTCACGTCGAAGTTGGAGAGGTACTTGTCCGCCAGGCCGTCCATCATCCGCGCCAGCTGCCGCGACGGGCTATCCACCTCGCCGCCGTTGTAGCGCCGCTTGTCGGCCTCGGCCGGGGTCTCCACCGCTTTGGTGCCCTCGGAGAAGACCCGCACGCGCGTGGTCTCGCGCACCCCGGTCAGGCCCTCGGAATTGCCGACGATGTCGTTGTTGAGGTCGGCCTCGACGCGCCAGCCGTGCGCCGTCGCATAGTCGGCCAGAACCTTGCCGCCGTGCAGCCCCTGCTCCTCGCCGGAGAGGGCGGCGAACACCAGCGTCGCCGGGAATTTGTACTTCGAGAGCACCCGGGCGGCCTCGATCACCGCGGCCGTGCCCGAGGCGTCGTCGTTGGCGCCGGGCGCATCGGAGATGAAGTTCATCGGGTCGGTGACGCGTGAGTCCATATGGCCGGAGATCACGATCACCCGGTTCGGGTCGCCGGTCCCGCGCTGGATCGCCAGCACGTCCATCACCTCGGTGGGGTTGGGGATCCGCGTCGTGCCCGAGACGATCTGCGAGGGCGTCTCGACCGCCAGGCAGCCGCCGCAATCCCTGGAGATCGCCGTGAACTCCGAGGCCACCCAGCGCCGCGCCGCGCCGATGCCGCGCGTGGGCGACCTGGTGTCCGACAGCGTGTGCCGCGTGCCGAACGACACCAGCTTCGTGATCGTCGCCTTCTGCCGCTCCGGCGACACCTGCCCCGCCAACTCGTGCAGCAAGGCATGCTCCGTCGGCGCCGGCTGGGCGGCGGCGGACGTAGCGAGGGCCAGGACGGCCAGGACGACGATGCAGCGCAAGGCAAACTCCCGGACTGAACGACAAGCGGGCGGGTCAGGAGCCGGCGGCGACTTCGGAGCCGGCGGCGACCTCGCGGCCGGCGGCGGGCAGTTCGCCGGGCTCGGCCCAGAACGCCTCGACCGCATGGGCCACGCCCTGCATCAGCCGGTGGCGCTGTCCGGCCGGGGCCTTGGTCTGGCGGATCATCACCGCCACCGCATAGGTGTGGCCATCGGGGGCGGTCAGCAGACCCACGTCGTTGATCCCGACGCTGGCGCCGCGCCAGTCGGGGCCGGTGCCGGTCTTGTGGGCCAGCGTCCAGCCGGGCTGCAGGCCCCCGTGCAGCCGCATGGTCCCGGTGCGCGCCTCGCCCATCAGGCCCAGCATGAAGTCGGTCGAGGCGCGGCTGAGCAGCTCGCCGCGCTTCAGCGCCGCCAGGGCCGTGGTGATGCCCACCGGCGTCGCCCCGTCCGGCGGGTTGGCGAGGTAGGCCGCCAGGGCCTGGTCGCGCACCTCGTCGGGCAGGGCGGCGCGGGCCTGTTTGAAGATCCAGGTCTGGCCGTACTGCGGCTGCCAGGTCAGGCCGGCGGTGCGGGTCTGCATGTCGCGCTCGGTGCCGCCCACCGCGACGCCCTCGAGCCCCTTGTCGGCGATGGCTTTGGTGACCACGCCGGCCCCGCCGACCTCGCGGATCAGCTTGTCGTTGGCGGAATTGTCGCTCTCGATCAGGGCGTGGCGCAGCAGGTCGGCGAGCGTGATGGCCAGCCCGTCCGGCCCGCGGATGCGCGAGGCCAGCGGCTGGTAAAAGACGCTGCGGTCCTCCGGACGCATCACCACCCACTGGTCGAGGTGCAGGCTGCCGGCGTCCACCGCCTGCATGACCGCCAGCGCCACCCAGAGCTTGGAGACGCTCTGCTGCGGGAAGGTCTCGTCGCCCGCCACCTGGGCGGTCCAGCCCGCGGCCACGTCGGTGATGGCGATCCCCACCGGCTCGCCATAGCCGGCCGCCAGCCGCTCGATCTCGGCCTGGAAGGCCGGCGGCGCGGGCGGCGCGGGCTTGTGGCTGACCCTGACCGCGGGGCCCTTGGTGTAGCTGGCGTGCTCGGCGGTGCTGCGGTTGGCGCTGACCCAGCCGCCGGCGAAACCGGCTGCCAGCAGCACCGCTGCGATGGCCGCCAGCGTCTTCGGCCGGGCACGCGAACGGCGCGCGATTTCCGCCAGCAAACCTCTCATGGATACCTAACGCCCCAAGCGATCAGATGTGGCTATGTCCCGAATGGTCGTGAGTCTGTCCAGGCCCGCGCACCTCGACGGTGACGTGGCTCAGGCCGGAAAGCCCCTTCAACCTCGCGTGATAGGCTTCGGCGCCCAGCGGATGATCAGCGCTGACCACGGCGACGGCGGCATGGTGTCCTGGCCCCAGGCGCCAAAGGTGCAGGTCGAGCACACGTTCGCCCCCGGTTTCCAGGCGGGTGCGGATCTCGGCGGTGAGTTCGGCGGAGGGGTTCATGTCCAGCAATGCTGCGGCGGCCTTGCGCACGAGGCTGAGCGCGAATTGCGCCACAAGCGCGGCGCCGGCCAGCCCCGCCAGCGGATCGGCCCAGGTCCAGCCGAACTGGCGCCCGGCCGCCAGGCCCGCGATCGCCAGGCCCCCCACCAGCGCGTCGGCCGAGAGGTGCAGATGGGCGGCGGAGAGGTTGAGGTCGTGGTTGCGGCTCTGCGGCTTGAGCAGCCAGACGCAGACCAGGGTCACCGCCAGGCCCGCGACCGCCAGCGGCAGGGCCGCGTCATAGTCCACGGCCTCCGGCGCCAGCAGCCGTTTGCCGCTTTCCACCGCGATGAGGATGGCGGTCATCCCCAGCACCACGGCGTTGGCGAACCCGGCCAGGTAGCCCAGCTTGCCGGTCCCGAAGGCGAACCTCGGGTCCTGGGCGTGGCGCCGGGCCAGCGCATAGGCTCCGGCCGCCACCAGCAGGACGGCCACGTGGGCGGCCATGTGCAGGCCGCTGGCGGTCAGCGCCATGGAGCGGAACATCAGTCCGCCGCCCACCTGGGCTGCGAGCGTCACCGCGCAGATGACCGTGACGATCCAGGTCCGGCGCTCGTTGCGGTGATGGTCGGCGCCTAGATAGGTGCGGTCGCCCCGGAAGGCGTCGAGGGTGTCGCGGTTGCGAATGGGGTCGGCGGCGGTCATCTGGTGTTACTCTATAACGGCCGATCCGCAGAACGCCATGCCGGAATCCGGCTCTTCTGATTTCGCCCCGCCACGACTACATGGACGCCATGACCTCTGCGACCCCCGGCCAGGCTGCTGGCAAGACCCCCGTCACCGTGCTCACCGGCTACCTCGGCGCCGGCAAGACCACCCTGCTCAACCGCATCCTCTCTGAGGACCACGGCAAGAAGTACGCAGTCATCGTCAATGAGTTCGGCGAGGTCGGCATCGACAACGACCTGATCGTCGGGGCCGACGAAGAGGTCTTCGAGATGAACAACGGCTGCGTCTGCTGCACGGTGCGCGGCGACCTGATCCGCGTCGTCCAGGGCCTGATGAAGAGGAAGGGCGGCTTCGACGCGATCATCGTGGAGACCACGGGCCTCGCCGACCCCGGCCCGGTGGCCCAGACCTTCTTCGTCGACGAAGACGTCCGCGCCAGGACCCAGCTCGACAGCGTGACCACGGTGGTGGACGCCAAGCACCTGATGCTGCGCCTGGCCGACTCCAAGGAGGCCGCCGAGCAGGTCGCCTTCGCCGACCAGATCATCCTGAACAAGACCGACCTCGTCACCGAAGCCGAGCTCGTCGAGGTCGAGCGCGCCATCCGCCGGCTCAATCCGCTGGCCCCGATCCACCGCGCCCAGCGCTCCAACGTGCCGCTGGACCTGGTGCTGGGCCGCGGCTCCTTCGACCTGGCGCGCATCGAGGCGCTGGAGCCCGACTTCCTCAACCCCGCCCACGGCGAGGCCGGCCACGTCCACGACGAGGACTGCGGCCACGATCATGACCACCACGATCATGACGGCCACGACCATCACGGCCACGATATCGACGCCAGCGGCATCCGCGGCATTTCGCTGACCATCGACAAGCCGATCCACGGCCAGCGGATCACCCAGTGGCTGAACGACGTGCTGCAGGCGCAAGGGCCCGACATCCTGCGCGCCAAGGGGATCATCGACGTGGCCGGCGAGGATCGCCGCCTGGTTTTCCAGGCCGTGCACATGATCCTGGAGGGCGACTTCCAGGGTCCCTGGCGCGCCGGCGACAAGCGCTATTCCCGCCTGGTGTTCATCGGCCGCAACCTCGACGAGGCCAAGCTGCGCACCGGCTTTGAGGCCTGCGCCGCCTGATGAACCCGTTTCCCGACGATATCTTCACCGAGCCGGAGGATGTCGACCCCGACACCCTGGCCAACCTCGGCCCGCTCAGGCGCCTCGCCGGCGTCTGGGAGGGCCGCAAGGGCATCGACCTGAACCCCAAGGCCGATGGCCCTGAGCGCCGCGCCTTCCTTGAGCGCATCGAGATGCAGCCGATCGACCCGCAGGCCAACGGGCCGCAGCTGCTCTACGGCCTGCGCTACCATATCCACATCAATACCGAGGAAGAGGACATCACCTTCCATGACCAGGTCGGCTACTGGTCGTGGGAGCCCGCGACCGGCCTCGTCATGCAGAGCCTGACCATCCCGCGCGGCCAGGCGGTGCTGGCGGGCGGCGCGGCCAAGCCCGAGGGTTCGGGCCTCATCGTCAGCGCCCGGCGTGGCGACACCGAGTACGGCATCGTGTCGACGGCCTTCCTCGAGTACGCCTTCCGCACCGACAGCTATGCGCTCGACGTGACGTTCAACGCCGACGGGAGCTGGAGCTATGTCTCCGACACCATGTTGGCCGTGCGCGGGCAGGAAAAGCCCTTCCGCCACCGCGACGTGAACACCCTGACCAAGGTCGCCGAGCCCACGCCCAACCCGCTCGCCCTCATCGCCGCCGCCAAGGGCCGCGATACGGCCAAAAAATTATAGTCGTAGTTTATGCGGCGACCGGGCGCTCCGCGGCCAGGTGCTTGAGCCGCGACATGGCGACCACGTCGGGCTTCACCAGTCCGCACCGCTCCACATGCCGGCCGCCGCGCCATTCCAGCACCACCGCCTCGCCCTCGAGCCGGTAGCGCCCGCGGAAGGTGCGCTGGCCCACCTCGACCTCGACGAAATTCCACATCTTCAACACCCATGCTGAAAGGCCGTTCTGGCCATGACGGCATGGTGAACCGGACAGGGTTTCAGCCCGATTAATGGTGAATCCCAAAGCCATCCCTCCTCTTCAGGGGAGGGTGGACGAGGCGAAGCCTCGGACGGGTGGGGTGACGGGATCAAGCTGTGAAGTCCGAGCGTGGACGCGAGTCCCCCACCCTGGCCGCTGCGCAGCCTGTCCCTCCCCTGACGGGAGGGCAAAGAAAAAGCCCGCCAGGTTTCCCGGGCGGGCTCTTGTCTTCGAAAAGGCTCGAAGGCCTCAGATTTCTTCGTTGATCAGGGCCACCTGGTAGAAGCCGTTGCCCTGCAGGGTGTTCATCACCGCCATGAAGTCGCCGTAGCGGACCGTCTTGTCGGCGCGGATATAGACGCGCTGCTCGGTGGGCGGCAGGGTCGGATCGTCGGCTCGGAGCGTCACCGACAGGTCGGCCGGCAGGGCGTCGAGCGTGGTGGGCTTCTCGCCGATGAACACGCCGCCGCCGGGCTGCAGGTTGATCAGGATCGGCTCCTTCACCTTGGTGCCGGGGGGCGGCGGGATCGCGGGCGGCAGGTCGAGCTTGATCGACACCGTCGCGGCGGGGATCGCCACCATGAAGATGATGAGGAGCACCAGCATCACGTCCACGAAGGGCGTGACGTTGATGTCGCTGTTCTGGCCGAGGTCGAAGCGTCCGCCCCCCTGACCGCCCAGCTTTGCACCCATACCTGATTTCCTTACCTGAGGGCGCGGTTGATCCACGCCTTTCCTGGAGTCAGCCGACCATTGGCAAGCCGTTAGGGCCTTGTAAAGGCCCGAAGCGCTTGGCGGACCCGCGTTCGGCCCGCAAGCCCCGAAAGTGCATTCCGTTTGCGGGCCTGTCGCTCTAGGGGGAGGCGATGACCCAGTCCTTCGACGCCTATGTCACCTCGGCCCTCTTCGACGCCGCCGGCCACGCGGCCTTTGCGCTCGGCGACGGCTCCGTCCGCTTCGAGGACGGGACCAAGGTCGAGGCGCATGACGGCGCGGTGCTCAGCGCGGCGCTGCATCCCTCGGGCCAGGGCCTGCTGACCGGCGGCGACGACGGCCGCCTCGTCTGGTCGCACAGTCACGGGGCCCAGGAGATCGCCGCCATCCCCGGCCGCTGGATCGACGCGGTGGCGGCGAGCCCCGACTCCAGGCTGATCGCCTTCGCCGCCGGCCGCGAGCTGCACGTGCGCGACGCCGCCGATCCCGCCTTCGCCCGCGGCTTCACCCACGAGAAATCCATCGCCGACCTCGCCTTCGACCCCAAGGGCCGGCGGATCGCGGTGGCGACCTATGGCGGGGCCTGGCTCTGGTACGCCCGCATCGCCGACCAGAAGCCGGTCAAGCTCGCCTGGGCCGGCAGCCACGTGGCCCTGGCCTGGAGCCCCGACGGCAAGTTCCTGATCAGCGCCATGCAGGAGAGCCAGCTCCACGGCTGGCGCGTCGCCGACGAGAAGAACATGCGCATGGGCGGCTATCCCGCCAAGGTGAAGTCGCTGGCCTTCCTGGCGAAGGGCAGCCTGCTCGCCACCGCCGGGGCCCATGGCGCGATCATCTGGCCATTCGCGGGCTCCACCGGCCCGATGGGCAAGCAGGCGGCCGAGATCAACTATGACGAGGCCGCCCTGGTGGTCCGCGTCGCCGGGGCGCCGGGCCTCTCCTGGCTCGCCGCCGGCGTCGACGACGGCCGCGTCTGGGCCTGCGACCTCCACGGCCAGAAGGTGATCCCGATCAAGGCCGAAAAAGGCGCCCCCGTCACCGCCCTCGCCATGAGCAAGGACGCCAGGCGCGTCGCCTGGGGCTGCGAAGACGGCGCGGCGGGCGTGGCGGAGGTGGCCGCCTAGATGTCGAAGCTACGAAGGTTCGTCATCTAGTAGTCCAGCTTCGGGTACCAGTCCGTACCGCGGCCCTCGGGCGTGGTGTCGAGCACCGCCCACATGGGGCCCAGGTCGGGGGCGCCGCGGGGGTCCTGGCCGGGGTCGCCCTTGGTCATCTCGCCGGACCAGAAGTGACGGATGGTCCCGTCGCGGCGGGTGAAGACGTTGAGGGCCGGGATTTCCGAGCCGTCGGGCAACAGGCCGAAATAGTCCTTCGAATAATTGTCGTTGAGGTCGCTCACCAGGCGTAGGTTCTTCCAGCCGCGCTCGCGCTTCCAGGCGACCAGCCGCTCGATGGGCGAGCGGGCCACCACCACCAGGGAAATCCGCTGGTCGATGTCGGCGGCGTTGCCTTCCCAGGCGCCCAGGAGGTTGGTGCACATGGGGCACGGGCGCTCGCGCTCCGGCCCGAACATGTAGCTGTAGATGGCGAGCGTCTTCCTGTCGCCGAACAGGCCCGCGAAGTCGCTGGGGCCCTCCTCGGTCTGGAAGCGGTAGTCGCCCTTCACCTCCCCGCCCGGCGGCAGTTCGCGGCGCTGGGCCGCCACGCGCTCCAGGTGGCGCCTGAGCTCGATCTCCTCGGCCAGCAGCGCCGTGCGCGCGGCGCGGTACTGCGCGCTCTCGTTGGGAAACCTGACCGGGTTGTCGCGCGCCATCTCGGCGGCCGGTGTCAACGTCTCGATCTTGGCGTCCATCGCTCAGTCCTCTCGTTCGGAGAGATAACCGCTGAGGACGGTGAAGGGTCCGAACGACGCCTGGCAAGTTCGAACCGCAGAAACCCAGACGGGCCGAGCATTCCGGGCCGTCCGGCCCGCGCGAATGCCGCGGCTACGCCGCCCGCATCCGCGCCGCCGCGATCATCGCCTCGGCCAGCAGGCCATAGGCCTCGATCCAGGCCCGCCGGACCTCGGGGGTGAAGGCCGCACCCAGGCCCTTGTCCAGGGTCCAGATCAGCGCCTCGCCGACCAGTTCGTAGTGCGCGTCCTCGACCCCATAGGCCACATGACGGCGCGCCAACGCCTGCACGCCCGGGATGATCGACCCCAGCCGGTCGAGGCCGCCCACGACGAAGCCGAGGGCGGCCATCAGCTTGCCGCCCTGCGCGGCGAGGTCTTCGGGGAACATGCCGCGCAGCTCCGGGGCGATCTGGAACAGGCGGTCGTAGAAGATCGCCGCGGCCTGGGCCTTGATCGGCAGCACCCGGGCGAAACTCCAGCGGACGAGCTCGATCTGTTCGGACGTCATGATCGCGAGAGGGCCGGGTTTGGCGAGGGACGGCCCTCCCGCCGGCATGTCCTGCAGAATGGATCCGCCCGAGGAAACGCTCTCGCGCGAAAACCTGGTCAGGCGCGACATGCGCCTCAGGCGTCGTCCCTGCAGGCCGGCTTCGCGCCTCATTGGCCGAGCCGGATGCGGATGGCGTGCCGCGTAGGCGGCAGCGGGGCCCGGCGCGGATGGCGCAGCAAGAGGGCGAACAGGGTGGCGAGGGTGTGTTTCACGCCGCCATCTGTCACGCCGGTCTGCGTCCACGAGAAGATGCAACAGCCTGCAAACCGGTGCAGCGGCGCGCACCGCCTAAAAATGGCTCAATAATAACGGGGGATCGGCCCGCGCTGGGGCGGCGGCGGCCGCCGGCCTCATGCGAAACCGCGCAGTTCGCCCCAGAGCTCGAAGGGGTCGCGGGCGGCCTTCAGGCTGTTGATCGGATGGGCCTCCTCGCGATAGCCCATGGCCATGCCGGAAAACATCATGTGGTCGTCGGGCAGGCCCAGGAACGCCGCCACGGTCTTCGGATAGCGCGCCCAGTATTCCTGCGGGCAGGTGTCCAGGCCCCGCTCCACCGCCAGCAGCATCACGGTCTGCATATACATCCCCACGTCCGCCCACTGCGGCGCGCCCAGCTTGCGGTCGAGGCAGAAGAACAGGCCCACGGGCGCCCCGAAGAACTCGCCGTTCTTCGCCAGCTGCCGCAGCCGGGCCGGCTTGTCCTCACGGGGGATGCCGATGGTCGCATAGAGGTCCTCGCCGTTCTGGAACCGCCGCGTGCGGAAGGGCTCCCAGAGGTCGGGCGGATAGACCTGGTACTCCGGTTCCTCGCCGAACGGATTGGCCCGCACCAGCGCCTTGAACTCGGCCAACGGCTCGCCCGCCAGCGCATAGACCCGCCAGGGCTGCAGGTTGCCGCCGGAGGGCGCGCTCGCGGCCCGCGCCAGGATGTCGGCCACCACCTCGCCCGGCACGGGATCGGGCTTGAAGGCGCGGATGGCGACCCGGCGGGCGACGGCGTCTGAAACGTTCATGGGAGCTCCGGCTTGACGCCCCGAGGCGACACCCGAGCAGCATCCATCGGATGTTGCTCAAGCAGGCAAGAATCAGATCATTCTATCCGCCGCTAGCGAATAGAATGATCGGGCCAGCTAGCACCAAGCCCCAAGGTCAAGGCAAGGACCGCGCCGCTTGGCCAGACGCCCAAAGCCCTCGAAATCCCCGAAGACCGCCCGCCGCGGGCCCGGCGTCGTCATGCGCCTGGTGCGCACTCTGCTCACGCTGATCCTGATCTTCGGCATCCTCGGGCCGATCGCGGTGGTGGCGATCTACCGCTTCGTGCCGCCGCCGATGACCTTCCTGATGGTGCAGCGGATGGTCGAGGGCCGCGGCTTCGACCGCCGCTGGGTCCCGATCCGCGCGATCTCGCCAACGCTGGTGCGCGCCATTATCGCCGCCGAGGACAGCCACTTCTGCGACCACCACGGCTTCGACTTCGTCGCCATACAGAAAGCCATGCGCGCCAACGAGAGCGGCAAGACGCTGAGGGGCGGCTCCACCATCAGCCAGCAGACCGCCAAGAACGTCTTCCTCTGGCCGCAGCGCGACTACGTCCGCAAGGGCTTCGAGGCCTGGTTCACCGTCCTGATCGAGGTGATCTGGGGCAAGGAGCGGATCATGGAGGTCTATCTGAACTCCATCGAATGGGGCCCCGGCGTCTATGGCGCGGAGGCCGCCGCCCAGCGCAATTTCCACATCTCGGCCTCACGGCTCTCGCCCGCCCAGGCCGCGCGCCTGGCCGCCATCGTCCCCAAGCCGCTCTCCTGGAAGGCCGCCCGGCCCGGCCCCTACATCAAGCGCCGCTCGGGCAAGATCGGCGCGGCCGCCGGCACAGTCCGCCGCGACGGCCTGGCCGCCTGCGTCATCTAGCCGGAGCGATTGGCGGCCGGACCACGATCGGACGTCGCGCCCGTTGACTCCGCACGCCTATCCCCTCAAACCACGCCAACCCCGCAAAACTCCACCCCCAAGGAGCCTCCCATGCGCGTCGGCGTGCCCCGTGAGATCAAACCTGACGAATACCGTGTCGGCCTGACGCCCACCGCGGCCCGGGAATATGTGAGCCATGGGCACGAGGTCGTGGTGGAGACGGGTGCGGGGACAGGCGCGGGCTATCCGGACGAGGCCTATGTGCGGGCCGGCGCCAGGATCCTCCCCGACGCGGCCGCCGTCTTCGAGGCCGCCGAGCTGATCGTGAAGGTCAAGGAGCCGCAGGCCGTCGAGTGGGCGCGGCTCACGAAAAAGCACATCCTCTTCACCTACCTGCACCTGGCGCCGGATCCCGCTCAGGCCGACGGGCTCATCGCCTCCGGCTGCGCGGCCATCGCCTATGAGACGGTGACCGACGACCAGGGCGGGTTGCCCCTGCTGGCGCCGATGTCCGAGGTGGCCGGCCGCATCGCCGTCTTCTCGGCCGGCGAGACCCTGCTCAAGCACAACGGCGGCATGGGCCTGCTGCTCTCCGGCGTCCCCGGCGTGCCGCCGGCGCGGATCGTGGTGCTGGGCGGCGGCGTGGTCGGCATGAACGCCGCGCGGATGGCCGCGGGCCTCGGCGCCGAGGTGGTGATCGTCGAGCGCTCGATCCCGCGGATGCGCGAGCTCGACAACATGTTCCAGGGCCGCATCCTCACCCGCTATTCCACCCAGGACGCGGTGGACGAGGAGGTGCTGAAGGCCGACGTGGTGATCGGCGCGGTGCTGACCGCCGGCGCCAGCGCGCCCAAGCTGGTGCGCCGCGAGCACCTGAAGAAGATGAAGCCGGGCTCGGTGCTGGTGGACGTCTCCATCGACCAGGGCGGCTGTTTCGAGACCTCGCGGCCCACCACCCACGCCGACCCGACCTATACCGTCGACGGCGTCGTCCACTACTGCGTCGCCAACATGCCGGGGGCTGCGCCGCGCACCTCCTCCGAGGCGCTGGTCCACGCGACGCTCGGCTTCGGCCTGCAGCTCGCCGACAAGGGCCTGGATGCGCTGAAGAAGAACAGGCACCTGGCCAAGGGCCTCAACGTGCTGGCCGGCCAGCTCACCCACCCCGCCGTCGCCGAGGCCCTCGGCAAGCCCTTCACCGATCCCTACGGGGCGTGGAAGTAGGGCAAGCGAAGAGAGCCACGGAAAGCACGGAAAGCGCACGGAAGCGCTCCATCCTGAAAGGCCCGCGCCAGCGGGCGCCTTCCATCTTCCGACCGCGAAAATACGCGAACCCGCCTGCGCCGCTGGACGGCCGGATCACCCCCGGCCCGTTCGCGTATTTTCGCGTGGGTTCGCGGTTCAAGGCCTTGCGGCGCGGCAGCGGGACAGGGCGCCTTCCGTGCTCTTTCCGTGGCCACCCTTGTCTTTCGCCCGCCGCTTCCCCCCTGAAATAACGGCGTCACAATCCTCCCGAAGGCTGAAGACCAAACCGGGAGGCTGCCGCCATGTGTGACGACGATATCCACGCAGGCCTGCTCTACGACCCGACGGTCTCGCGCCGCACCTTTGGCCTGGCCGCCGTGGCGGTCGCGGGCCTGGGCCGCGCCGCGCACGCGCAGGCCCGCGTCACCGAGAAAGACGTCAACGTCACCACCGCCGACGGCGTGGCCGACGCGGCGCTGTTCTATCCGTCCGGCAAGGGGACCTGGCCGGCGGTGCTGATCTGGACGGACATCGCAGGGCTCCGCCCGGCCTTCCGCGACATGGGCCGCAGGCTGGCCGCGCAGGGTTATGTCGTCCTGGTCCCGAACCCCTTCTATCGCTCGATCCACGGGGTGGTGGCGACGCCGGGCTTCGACTTCGCCAAACCGGAGGACCGCGCCCGGGTGACGGGCTACCGCCAGGCCATGACCAACGACGGCGTCGACAAGGACGCGGGATCTTACGTCGCCTTCCTCGACGCCCAGCCGCAGACCAACAGGAAAAAGAAGGTCGGCGTGCAGGGCTACTGCATGGGCGGCCCGCTGACCTTCCGCACGGCCGCGGCGGTCTCCAGCCGCATCGGGGCGGCGGCCACCTTCCACGGTGGCGGCCTGACCACCAAGAACCCGGACAGCCCGCACCTGCTGATCCCGAAGACCAGGGCCAGCTTCGCCTGCTGTATCGCCCAGAACGACGACAAGGCGCAGCCGGAATCGAAGGACATCCTGAAAGCCGCCTTCGCCGAGGCCGGACGCCCGGCGTCGGTGGAGGTCTATCCGGCCAACCACGGCTGGTGCGTCAAGGGCAACGCCGTCTATGACGAGGCGTCCGCCGAGAAGACCTGGGGCGTACTCACCGACCTCTACAAGAAGAACCTGGCCTAAACGCCGGCGCTTCGCACCGGGCCGGGCCGGGCCGGCCACGCCGCCTGCTAGGCGGCCTGGCTGAGGTGAGCCTCGGCGCCGAGGCTGGATTCGAAGTCCTGCAGGATGTCGAACAGTTCGCCCATGCCGGCGGTCAGCGGCTTGCCCTTCGGGAAGCGGTAGCGCCAGAAGGTGGCGATGTGGGACATCGTCCCCGCGCCTTCGCCCAGCGCCATGAACATGTCCGGCGATTCCAGCAGGAAGTCGCGGAAGGCGGTGGCGTTGCCCTCGCCGGTCAGCTTGTCGAACACCGCGTCGTAGCGCTTCAGGTAGCCCATGACGGTGCGGACCTGGCCCTGCAGGCTGTCGCGCAGGCGCGCGCGCATCTCCTCGATCGCCGACATGAACTGCTGGTCGCGGGGCCCGATGACCCGCACCTTGGCGAGCTCGGCCAGCACCTCCTTGAGGTTCGGCCACAGGGTGTTGAGCACCCACTTGTAGTAGAGGAAGCCCTTCCAGCTGAAGATGCCCTCGCGATAGGCCTCGCCCTCCAGGCGCAGCGTCAGGCGCAGCGGCTCTAGCCGTTCGTCGGTCTTGCTGGAGAGCAGCGCCTCCACCAGCTTGGTGATGTTGCCGGCGCCGACGCCCTCGTCGTTGTAGGCCAGCTGGATCAGGCGGGCGATTTCGCTGCCCACGAACTTCTGCATGCGATCCGAGTCGCCCTGCGAAATCTCGAAGTGGCTCGGACTGATCGTCAAGCCGCGGCGCTTGAGGTGTTCGCGCAGCAGGAAGGGGTCCAGCGACGGCAGCTCGTCGATGGCCTGCAGGACGTCGGCGTCGCGCGTAAGGCCGTCAACGCTGCCGCGCAGGTCCGCGAGCCGCTCCATCCAGCCCCGCTCGCCCACGAACAGCGCGCGTCCCCCGAGCGCCAGGTTGGCGCGATCGAAGGGGATGATCAGCTTGGTCGCGGTCCGGACCGGATCGTCGAAATCATCGAGTTCCTGCACGCGCAGCCGGTGCTTGACGATCACCGCGGCGCTCAGGTTGTTGGCGTTGAACAGCGGGTCCTTGGAATGCTCGGGGTCGCCGGCGTACTTCACCGCGATCGCGGCCAGGTTCAGGACCCGGCTCGTCGAGGCGGTCTTTTCCAGACCCCGGAGGCTGCGGAAGATCCGCTCGGATTGTTTCGACACGGGGCTCAGCTCCCGGACATCAGGCCGCGGCCCAGGCGCGCGGGTCGAGCGCGTCCGGGTCGTCGATCGCCATCTCGTCCCAGTCGAGGTCCGGCGGCGGGCTCATGGCGGCGGCGACCACGGCCGACATCTCGGCGGCCGAGGCCACGCCCACCAGGACGGCGGAGGCTTCCGGGCGGGACAGGGCGAAGCCCAGGGCGGCCTGCAGCGGATCGGAGCGGCCTTCGGCGATCAGGCGCCGCGCGCGGCTGATCCGGCTGGCCGCGGCCTGCAGATGGTGCGGCGCGCGGTCGGGCGGCAGGAACAGCAGGCCGTTCAGGAAGATCGAGCGGAGGTGCACCTCGACCCCCATGCCGGCCAGTTCGGCAAGCGTGCCGTCGATCAGCAGGCGCTGGTCGAGCAGCGAGGCGGGCGCCTGGACCACGTCCGGCTTGAAGCGGCGCGCGAAGCCGATCGGATCGTCGGAGGCGTAGACCGACACGCCGATCTTCTTGCAGAGGCCCTCGTCCTTCAGCGCGCGCAGGCGGGTCCAGAGCGCGGGACCGTGGGCGCTGAAGAGGTCGGTGGCCGATGGGGCCAGGATGGCGTCGACCTGGCTGACGCCCAGGCGGGCCAGCTGGGCGCGGACTTCGGCCTCGGCGAGGTCGGGGCCGCGATCGGGCCTGACCGTGGTGACCGTGAGCTTGAAGGGACTGGGCTTGGGCATCACCTGGCCCAGCGTGATCTCTTCCGAACTCGAGTGGCGGCCGACTTCGAGGAAGCCCATGCCGGAACGGGCGGCGACGGCGAGGATTTCGCGCGCTTCGGCGTCACGCGGGCGCCCACGGGCGCTGGCCTGCTGATCGAGGCCGAATTGCCCGGACCCGAGGCCCAGCTTGTTGATCGGTGGCGTCATATGTCCAGCGGCTGGGGTTGGATCGATTCCGTTGAGCCGCCATGTTGGAGGCAGATGACTAAGAAGCGGTATCCAGGACGTTTATTGGGGGTTAAATTTTGAAGGTGCGCGACCCCCTGCCCGAGTGGCCGCTTTTCGGCATGACCGACGATGTCCGCCCCGCCCTGCGCCAGGCGCGGGCGGCGGGCGAGGCCGCAGCGCTCGCCACCCTGACCGCGGTCGAGGGCGGCGGCCCGCGGCCGGTGGGAACCCAGATGGTCTTCGCGGCCGGCATCGCGGCCGGCCATTTCTCCGGCGGCTGCGTGGAGTCCGACGTCGCCGACCATGCCGCGGGGTGCCTGGCCGACGGCCGGCCGCGCACCCTGGTCTATGGCGAGGGGAGCCCCTGGCCCGACATCCGGCTGCTCTGCGGGGCGCGGATCGAGATCTTCGTGGAGCGGGTGGCGCCCGACGACCCGGCGCTCATCGCCCTGCTGGCCGCCCACCAGGAGCGACGGCCGGTGGTCTGGGTCAGCGATGGGACCGTACGCCAATGCGGCGCCGACATCTCGCCCTGGCCGGAGGTGCGGGTGCTGCGCAACTACGATCCGCCGCCACGGCTGATCGTGGTGGGCGGCGACCCGACGGCGCTGGCCATCGCCCAGCTGGGCGCGCAGTCCGAGTTCGAGACCACCCTGCTGCGGCCCAAGGGCCCGCCGCGGCCGCCGCCGATCCCCGGCGTCGCCTATCGGCGCGACGAGGCCAAGGAGGCCTTCGCGGCCATCGGCGTCGATGAGTGGACCGCCATCGCCATCGCCACCCACGATCTGGAGACCGACCGCGCGGCGCTGCGCGAGGCTCTGCCGTCGGCGGCGGGCTATGTGGGCCTGCTGGGCGCGCGCAAACGCCTGCCCGACCGGGTCGGCCAGCTCCGGGCGGAAGGCATGGCCGAGGCCCTGATCGGCCGCCTGCACGCCCCCATCGGCCTCAACATCAGCGGCAAGGCGCCCTGGGAGGTCGCCGTCTCGGTGATCGGTGAGATCATGGCGCTCCGCTATGCGCGGGCGAGCGGCAGCACCTCGACCACCGTCCCGGCCGCGGCGGCCGCGGCCCCGGCCAGCCGCCGCATCAGCGCGTCGGACGCGGCGAAGACGCTGATCAGCGACGAGTCCTGATCGCGGTAGGGCCGGACCCTGACGCCCCCGTCGGCATAGGTCAGCTTGGCGCGCATCCAGTGCTCGCGCGAGCCGTTGGCCGGCAGGTCCTGCTCGAGCCTCGCCGTGATCGTCACCAGGTCGGTCGCCGCGCCCTGATAGGCGCTGAGGATCGGCTTCAGGAACATCTCGGCGCAGACGAAGGCCGAGCCCGGATTGCCCGGCAGGCCCAGCAGCCGGCGCCCATCGCCCAGCACCCCGAAGAAGGTCGGCTTGCCGGGGCGCACGCTGACGCTCTCGACGCGGAACGAGAGGCCGAGCGCCTCGCCGGCCGCGCGCACCAGGTCATGGTCGCCCACCGAGGCGCCGCCCACCGTCACCACGATGTCGGCCAGGGCCTCGCGCAGCGCCGCGATCACGGCGCCCAGGTCGTCGCGCACCGGCTTGGCGCGAACCACGCGCCCGCCCCAGCCCTCGATCATGGCGGCCAGGGCCGGGCCACCCGAATTGTAGATCTGGAACCGCCCGGGCTCGGCCGGGGCCTCGACGATCTCCTCGCCGGTGGACAGCAGGGCCACGCGGGGCCTGGCGTAGACCGACACCTCGGCGCGGCCCGCAGAGGCCGCCAGCGACAGCCGCCACGGGTCGATCCGGTCGCCGCGCGTCAGCAGGGCCGCGCCCCTGGTGAAGTCGCCGCCGGCCGGCCGCACGCAGTGGCCAGCTGCAACCGCCGGCACGACGACGGCGTCGCCGTCCCGCTGGGCATCCTCCTGGAGGACGACGGCGTCGCAGCCATCGGGGACCGCGGCGCCGGTGAAGATGCGCACGGCCTCGCCGGGCCCGACCACATCCTTATAGCCAAAGCCCGCGGCGCTCTCGCCGACGATCCTGAGGACCCCGGGCGTATCGGCGGCCCGCATCGCCCAGCCGTCCATGGCCGAGGCCGCGAACGGCGGCTGGTCGCGCACGGCGGCGACGTCCTCGGCCAGCACCCGGCCGATCGACTGCGCCAGCGGGACGGTCTCGGCCGGCAGGGCGCCGATCTCCGCCAGCATCCGCGCGCGGGCGTCGTCCACCGCCAGCAGCTTCACGCTTTCCAGTCCCCGCTCTTGCCGCCGGTCTTGGAAACCAGGCGCACGGCCGCGATGACCATGTCCTTCTGGGCGGCCTTCAGCATGTCGTAGAGGGTCAGGCAGGCGATCGAGACGGCGGTCAGCGCCTCCATCTCCACGCCGGTGGGCCCGGTGGTCTTCACCCGCGCGGTGACGGAAAGCCCGCCGTCAGCCGGCTCGACCCGGACCTCGACCTTGGCGAGCGCCAGCGGGTGGCACATGGGGATCAGGGAAGATGTTTGCTTCGCCGCCATCACGCCGGCGATCTCGGCCACGGCGCGCACGTCGCCCTTCCTGCCGTCGCCGGAGAGCGCCAGCTTCAGGGTTTCGGGCGACATGCGCAGGAAACCCTCCGCCACCGCCTCGCGGGCCGTGGCGGCCTTGTCCGAGACGTCGACCATCCGCGCGCGGCCGGTCTCGTCGATGTGGCTGAGCTTGCTCACGTCTCAAGGAGCCTGGGTATCAGCTCGACCATGTTGCAGGGGCCATGGCGGCTGTCGAGCTGGGGGGCGATCACCTTGTCCCAGCCGTCCTTCACCGCCCCGTTCGAGCCCGGCAGACAGAAGACGAACACCCCGCCGACGATGCCGGCGGTGGCGCGGCTCTGCAGTGTCGAGAGCCCGACCGACTGATAGCTGACCATGTGGAAGACCACCGAGAAGCCGTCGAGCTTCTTGTCGAACAGCGGCTCGACCGCCTCGGGCGTCACGTCGCGGCCGGTGATGCCGGTGCCCCCGGTGGTGATGATCGCCTCGATGAAGCCCGAGGCCACCCAGCCCTGGATCTTCTCGCGGATATCCACGATCGAATCCTTGCAGATGGCCCTGTCGGCGAGCTCATGGCCCGCCGCCGTCACCCGCTCCGCCAGCACATGGCCCGAGGTGTCGCTCTCCGCGTCGCGGGTGTCGGAGATGGTCAGGACCGCGATACGGACCGGCTTGACGGGCTGGCTGGTGTCGATCCGTCCGCCTGGGCTGAGCGCGGGGGCATTCATGGGCTGGCTCCTTCTCAAACCCTTTTAGAACGTCATCCCCGGGCTTGTCCCGGGGATGACGGTCAGAAAAGGGAGGGACGTCAGCGACTTTCCCACCTTGCGAGGTCGGCGTGGTCTTCGGGACGGGGCTCGACCCAGCGGGCGCCGTCGGGGCCGTGCTCCTTCTTCCAGAAGGGCGCCTGGGACTTCAAGTAGTCCATCAGGAAGTCGCAGGCCTCGAAGGCTTCGCGGCGGTGGCGCGCGGCGGTGGCCACGAACACCACGGCCTCGCCGGGCGCGATCCGGCCGACCCGGTGCAGGATCAGGAAATCGTCGATCCCGAAGCGGACCTTGGCCTGGCCGGCGACCTTGTCGATCTCCGCCTCGGTGAAGCCCGGATAGGCCTCGAGCTCCAGGACGGTGGTCGACCCCGCCTCGGCCCTGGCGATGCCGGTGAAGGTGGCGACCGCGCCCACCTCCGTGCGGCCCTTGCAGAACGCGGTGAGCAGGGCGCCGGCGTCGAAGGGGTCGAAGGTGAGCCGGACGCTCATCCTACTACGCTCCTGACGGAGCTACGGAGGATCGAGGACAACCCTCCGAAGCCTTGGCGAAGGAGGGTCATCCGCCGCTCATCGGCGGCAGGAAGGCGACTTCGGTGCGGGCGTTGAGCGGCGCGTCGCCGCGGACGATCACCTGGTCCAGGGCCACCTGGACGCCGGGGCCGCCGAGCGCCTCGCCAAGGAGGGCGTCCTCTTTGGCCAGCTTGGTCCGCAACGCCGACAGGAAGGGGCTCTCGATCTCCCGCTCGCGCCAGCCGGCGAGGTCGCTGAGGCGCCCGAACAGCAGGACGCGGGCCATCTCAGCCGCCGGTCGTGGACATGTGCCGCGCGACCGCTGGCGCGCTGGCGCGCTCGATGTGGAAGTCGTGGCCCTGGGGCTTGGCGTTCACCGCCAGCCGGATGGCGTCCACGAGGTCGGCGTCGCTGCCCCCCGAACGCAGCACGGCGCGCAGGTCGGCGGCCTCCTCGCGACCCAGGCAGGTGTGCAGGGTGCCGGTGCAGGTCAGTCGCACGCGGTTGCAGGCCTCGCAGAAGTTGTGGCTGAGCGGCGTGATGAAGCCCAGCCGCCCGCCGGTCTCGGCCACCTCCACATAGCGCGCAGGGCCGCCGGTGGTGACGGCAAGGTCGGTCAGCGTCCAGAAGCTCTCCAGCTCCGCGCGGAGCTGCGTCAGCGACAGGTACTGGTCGGTGCGGTCGGCCTCGACCTCGCCCATGGGCATGGTCTCGATCAGGGTCACTTCGAGCCCGCGGCCGTGCGCCCAGCGGATCAGCTCAGGCAGCTCGGCGGCGTTGTCGTCCTTCAGCGCCACGGCGTTCAGCTTCACCTTCAGGCCGGCGGCCTGGGCCGCGTCGATGCCGGCGATCACCTTGGCGAGGTCCCCGCCGCGGGTGAGCTTGCGGAAGAGGTCCGGCTTCAGCGTGTCCAGCGAGACGTTGATCCGCCGCATGCCGGCGTCGGCCAGCTGGCCCGCGAACTGCGCCAGCTGCGTCCCGTTGGTGGTCAGCGTCAGCTCCTCCAGCGCGCCGGTCTTCAGGTGGCGGCCGAGCGAGCCGATCAGCCCCATCATGCCCTTGCGCACCAGCGGTTCGCCCCCGGTGATCCGCAGCTTCCTCACGCCGAGGCCCACGAAGGCGCCGGCGATGCGCTCGAGCTCTTCCAGCGTCAGCACCTGCGCCTTCGGCAGGAAGGTCATGTGCTCGGACATGCAATAGACGCACCGCAGGTCGCAGCGGTCGGTGACCGAGAGCCGCAGATAGGTCACCGTGCGTCCGAAGCTGTCCACGAGGACGGGCGGGCTTTGCGGCCGGGCTTGCGGCGAACTGGCGTCGTAAGGTGTCATGCGGTCCTGAACATAAGGGGAAAGCGGGCTTGGCGACAGGGGCGAGCGTGAATGGACCGTTCGAAGCCGTGGTCCTGGCCGCCGGGTCGGGATCGCGGTTTGGCGGCGGCAAGCTCCTGGCGACCTGGGGCGCCGGGGTCTTGCTGGAGGGCGCGCTGGCCGCCGCATTCGCCGCGCCGGTCCGCAGCGTGACGGTCGTGATCGGCGCCGATGCGGATGCTATCGCGGCGGCCGCGCAGGCTTTCGACCCGCGGGTCCTCATCGTCCCCGCCCACGACTATGCGGAAGGCATGGGCGCGTCCCTGCGCACCGGCATCGCCAGCCTGCCCGCCGATGCGGCGGGCGCGTTCGTGTTCCTGGGCGACATGCCCCGCGCGCCGACCGCGGTGCTTGAGCCGATGGCGCAGGCCGTGCGCGCCGGGGCCCTCGCGGCCGCGCCGGTGTTCGGCGGGCGGCGCGGCAATCCCGTACTGCTGGCCCGCGAGCTCTTCCCGGACCTGCTGACGCTGACCGGCGATGCCGGCGCCCGAGGCGTGCTCCAGGGCCTGGGCGACCGGCTGGCCCTCATTGAGGCCCCCGACGACGGGGTGCTGTTCGACGTGGATCAGCGCAGCGATCTCGACAAATTCCCGAAACGGTAGCACTATTTCCTACCAAGGAGCCTCATATGTCCAAGGTGGAAAAGCTCTCGATCGCCCTGACGCCTGAGCTGGCGGAGGTTGTGCGGGTCGCCGTCGAGGGCGGCGACTACGCGTCCACCAGTGAAGTCATCCGCGAGGCCCTGCGCGACTGGACCGACAAGCGCGAGCGCCGCGCGGCCAAGATCGTCGAGCTGCGGCGTTTCATTCAGGAAGGTGTCGACAGCGGTCCGCCCGTCCCCTTTGAACCCGTTGAGGAGATTCTGGCCCGCAATCACGCTCGTCTGAAGGCCATGCGTGAAGGCTAAGATCGAACGTTCACCCCAAGTCGCGGGTGACATCGACGATATCTGGCTTTCGATCGCGATCGACAACGTGCGCGCGGCCGACCGCATAATCGAGATTATCGCGGAGGCCGTAGAGCGGTTGGGCGAATTCCCTGAAATGGGAAAGTCGAGAGGAGAGCTTCGACCCAACCTCCGCAGCTGGACCGTAGGTGACTACCTGATCTTCTACGATGCTGCGCCTGGCGTCGTGACGATTCAAAGGATCGCCCACGGCGCCCGCGACCTCGGCGATCTGCTGGCCGAATCTTAGGCCTTCACGAACGGCAGGCTCGTGGTCGGCGGCTGGCCCATGGCGAGCAGGGCGTTGGCCACCGCCGGCGCGATCACCGGCGTGCCGGGCTCGCCGACGCCGCTGGGCGGGTTGGACGAGCGGACGATATAGGTCTCCACGGTAGGCGCCTCGGAGTGGCGCAGCACCCGGTAGCCGTCGAAATTGGCCTGCTGCACCGCCCCGTCCTTCAGATCGATCTTGCCGAACAGCGCCGCCGAAAGCCCGTAGCAGGTCCCGCCTTCCATCTGGGCCGCCACCTGATCGGGCGAGATCGCCGTGCCGCAGTCGATGGCGGTGACTACGCGGCCGACCTTGGGCTGGCCGTTCACCAGCTGCACCTCGGCGATCTGGGCGACCACCGAGCCGAAACTCTCGTGCACCGCCACGCCGCGGGTCCAGCCGGCCGGCGCGGGCTTGCCCCAACCCGCCTTCTCGGCGGCGAGGTTCAGCACCGCCAGGTGCCGGTTCGACCCGGCCTTGGTGTAGAGCGCGCGGCGATAGTCGACCGGATCCTTGCCGGCCGCCTTGGCCAGCTGGTCGACGGTGTGCTCCATCACGAAGGCGGTGTGGGTCGCCCCCACCGAGCGCCACCAGAGCACCGGCACGCCCGAATCCACCAGGGTCATCTGGGCGTCCACCACCGGCGTCGCCTTCAGGTAGGGCGAGCCCTTGGCGCCCTCGACCGCCGTATCGTCGAACTTCGGAGTCCCGGTAGGCGAGCCCTTCATGATCGACTGGGTGACGATCCGCTGGCGCCAGGTGGCGGGCATGCCGTCCTTGTCGAGCGTCACGCGGACGGTGTGGTGCACGATCGGCCGGTAGTAGCCGGCGTGCATGTCGTCCTCGCGGGTCCAGATCAGCTTCACCGGCCGGCCCTTGCCGACCTTCTTGGCGATATGGACGGCCTCGGCGGCGTAGTCGGACTGAAAGTTGGCGCGCCGGCCGAAGCTGCCGCCGGCGAACAGGGTCTCGACCTCGATGGCGCCCGGCAGGTTGCCGACGATCTTGGCGGCGTTCAGCTGGTCGACGGTGGGGATCTGCGAGCCGTGGATCAGCTTGCAGCTGTTCCCATCGACGATGGCCACGCAATTCAGCGGCTCCATCGGCGCATGCGCGAGGAACGGGAAGTCGAAGGTGGTCTCGACCGCCGCGGTCCCGCCGGCCGCGGAGGCTGCGTCGCCCTTGCTGTCGAACGGCTGCCAGCCGGTCTTGGCCGTGGGCTGGGTCTTGCCCGCCGCCAGGTCCCTGTAGGCGGCCAGGATGGCGTCGGAGCCGCGCGTCTCGGCTTTCGTCTCGTCCCACTTCACCACCAGCGCATCGCGCCCTTGGCGGGCGGCCCAGGTGCCGTTGGCCACCACCGCGACGCCGGTGGGGATCTGGTAGACCTCGACCACGCCCGGGATCTTCCGCGCCGCCGTCGCGTCGAACGAGGCCACCGTCGCCCCGAACCTCGGCGGGTGCGCGACCATGGCGGTCAGCATGTTGGGCAGGTGGACGTCCTGGGTGAACTTCGCGGTCCCGGTGGACTTGGCCAGCGAGTCCTTGCGCCGCACCCGGTCGGTTCCGATCAGGGTGAAGCTCTTCGGATCCTTCAGCTTGAGCGCCTGGGGCGGCTTGACCTTGCCGGCCTCGGCGATCAGGTCGGCGAAGCCCGCGCTCTTGCCCGAGCCGTGGGCGATCACCCCGTCCTTCACGGTGATCTCGCCCGCCGGCACGCCCCATTTCGTCGCCGCGGCCTGCACGAACATGGCCCGGGCCGAGGCTCCGGCGGCGCGCAGCTGCCGCCAGGAATTGGCGATCGCCGACGACCCGCCGGTCCCCTGCACGCCCATGCTGGTGTTGGCGTAGACCTTGGCGACGGCGGGGGCCTGCTCGACGCGCACCTTGGCCCAGTCGGCGTCCAGCTCCTCGGCGGCGATGGCGGCCAGGCCCGCGTGGTTGCCCTGGCCGAACTCGATGTGCTTGGAGACCACCGTCACCCAGCCGTCCGGCGAGAACTTCAGGAACGGGCCGAAGGGGCCGAAGTCGGTCTTGGCGCCGAGGCTGAGGATGTCGCCCATCAGGTTGGGCGAGCAGCCGACCAGCAGGGCGCCGCCGGCGAGCGTGGCGCTCACCGCCAGGACTTCGCGGCGCGAGGTCCCGATCTTCGTGGCGCCGGCGATGTCTTTCAGGGGCTGGTTCATCTGGCTCTCCCTCACACAGCCGGCGCAGCGATCGGGGCGGGGCCGCTGGCCGCCTCCTTGATCGCGGCGTGGATGCGCTGGTAGGTGCCGCAGCGGCAGATGTTGCCGTCCATCGCCGCGGTGATCTGCGCGTCGGTGGGGTGCGGCGTCTGGGCCAGCAGCGCCGCGGCGCTCATCAGCTGGCCCGACTGGCAGTAGCCGCATTGCGGCACGTCGTTCCGGACCCAGGCGACCTGCAGCGGGTGATCGCCGCCCAGGCTCTCGATGGTGGTGATCTTGGCCGCGCCCAGCGCGCCCACCGGCGTCGAACAGGAGCGGACCGGCTGGCCGTCGGCGAGCACCGTGCAGGCGCCGCACTGGCCGACCCCGCAGCCGTATTTCGAGCCAGTCAGGCCCAGTTCATCTCTTAGGACCCAAAGAAGGGGGGTTTCCGGCGCGGAGGTGACGCTCATCGCCTTGCCGTTCACGTCGAGTATCGTCGCCATGGTCAAAGCAGCCTCAGGAGTATGCGGTGACACATCCTAACGCTGTTCAGACCCGCGCGTAAATGCACCGGCGTGGCGCGACACGCGTTCTGCCGCTAATCATTCCCACAAGCCGCCTTCAGGAGATTCCATGGTCCGCTTCGCCCTTGCCCCCTTCGCCTTCGTAGGGAGCGCCCTGGCCCTCGCCGCCACGCCCGCGCTCGCGGCCGACGGGGCGCAGCTCTTCAACATGCAGTGCAAGCTCTGCCACCAGCCCTCCGGCTCGACCGCCATGGCGCCGTCGCTGGCCGGCATTGCGGGGAGCAAGATCGCCTCGAAGACCGCCTTCAACTATTCGCCGGCGCTGAAGGCCCGCGGCGGGACCTGGACCGACGATAACCTCAACGCCTTCCTGAAGGCCCCTGCGGCTTTCGCACCCGGGACCAAGATGTTCGCCGCCGTGCCCTCGGACGAAAACCGCGCCGCCATCGTGGACTACCTCAAGACGCTGAAGTAGCCGCGAGCGGCCGTATGGACGCCTTCCCCGCCTTCTATCCGCTGGCCGGCGCTACCGTGGCGATCGCCGGCAGCGGCGAGGCGGCGGAGGCCAAGCTCAGGCTGTTTGCAAGCTCGCCGGCGATCATCCGCCGGCTCGAGGGCGCCGCGGCGTTCCGGCCGGAAGCCTATGCCGGCGCCGCGCTCGCCTTCATCGCCTCGGCGGACGACGCCTTCGCAGAGACCGCCGCCGCGGCCGCCCGCGCGGCGCATGTGCCGGTCAATGTCACAGACCGCCCGTCGCTCTGCGATTTCACCACGCCGGCGGTGATCGACCGCGGCGAGGTGGTGGCGGCCATCGGCACCGGCGGCGCCTCGCCCATGCTGGCGACCCTGCTGCGCCACGATATCGAGGCCCGGGTGCCCGAGGGCGCCGGCCGGGTCGCGGCGCTTTTCGGCGCCTTGCAGGACGAGGTGCGCCGCGCGCTGCCCGAGGTTCACCGCCGCCGTGCGTTCCTGCGCGCGGCGCTCTCCGGTCCGGCCGCGCGCGCAGCCCAGGCCGGCGACATGGCGGGCGCGACCGCGCTGCTGCGCCAGGCGCTGATCGACGACGCCCCGCCCGCCGGCCAGGTGCAGTACATCGACGCCCGCGGACCGGCGGACCTGCTGACCCTGCGCGCCGCCCGCGCGCTCGCCGCCGCCGACGTGCTGGTCTGCGATGCGGGCGCCCACGACGAGGTGCTGGGGCTCGCCCGCCGCGACGCCGAACGGCTGGGCCCGCAGACACCGGAAAAGCTGATGGCGCTCACCGTGGAAGGCCTGCGCGTGGCCCGCCTGGTGGTGGCGCCCGACTGGCGCAACGAACAGGCTGCGCTGGCCGCCGCCGGCGTCGACGTCGAGATCCTGCCGATCGCCGGCTAGCCAGGCCCTAGCCGTGCAGCGACCTGTGCCGGGTCTCCGGCAGGAACAGCAGGCACGTCACCGCCGAGATCGCCGTGAAGGCGAAGGGGTACCAGAGCCCGGAATAGATGTTGCCCACCGCCGCCACGATGGCGAAGGCGGTGAAGGGCACGAACCCGCCGACCCAGCCGGTGCCGATGTGATAGGGCAGCGACATGGCCGTGTAGCGGATCCGGGTCGGGAACAGCTCCACCAGCGAGGCCGCGATCGGTCCGAAAAGCGCCGTCGCCGCGATCACGAACACCATCAGGACTCCGAAGGCGCCCACGAGGTTCATGCGCGCCGGATCGGCCTTGGCCGGGTAGCCCGCGCGGTGCAGGCCGTCCTTGATCCTCGTCTCGACGCTGGTCTTCACCGCCTTGGCCACGTCCTTGGGCAGGCCGGCGGCGCTCATCGACGGGATGGTCGCCATGCCCACCCGCACCATGGCCGGCGTTCCGGGCGGGCCCGGTTGGTTCACGTAGGACACCCCGGCATTGGCCAGCGTGCTCTTGGCGATGTCGCAAGAGGAGGTGAAGCTCGCCTTGCCCACCGGATCGAACTGCACGGAGCAGTCGGCCGGGTCGGCGATGATGGTGGCCGGACTGCGCGCCTCGGCCTCGGCCAGCGCCGGGTTAAGGGTCTGGGCCAGCATGTGGAAGCCCGGGAAATAGGCCGCCAGCATCAGCAGCATGCCGAACAGCATCACCGGCTTGCGGCCGATCTTGTCCGACAGCCAGCCGAACAGGACGTAGCCGATGGCGCTGACCGCCGTGGCCGCCATCATCAGGCCGTTGATGGTGGCGGGCTCCACCTTCAGGAACTTCTCCATGAAGGTCTGGACGTAGAAGAAGCTGGTGTACCAGACCGCCCCTTGCGCGAACATGATCGCCACCAGCGCCAGCAGCACCACCTTCAGGTTCTTCCACTGGCCGAAGGCTTCCTTGAACGGCGCTTTGCACTCGTCGCCCTCGGCCTTCATCTTGGCGAAGGCGGGGCTCTCGGAAAGCTTCATGCGCATGAAGATGGAGACGGCCAGCAGGCCGGCGGAAAACAGGAACGGGATGCGCCAGCCCCAGGCGTCGAAGGCCGTCGGGCCGAACATCCTGCCCAGCACCAGGCGGGTCAGCAGGATCACCAGCAGCGCGGCGAAGAGGCCGAACGCCGCGGAGGTCTGCACCCAGCTGGTCGAGCGGCCGCGCGCGCCCGGCGGCGCATGCTCGGCGACATAAATCGCCGCCCCGCCATACTCGCCGCCCAGCGCGAAGCCCTGCAGGATGCGCATCAGCACCAGCAGGCCCGGCGCCAGCAGCCCCGCCTGGGCATAGGTCGGCAGGCAGCCGATGGCCACGGTCGCCCCGCCCATCAGCACCACCGTGACCAGGAACGCGCCCTTGCGGCCCACCCGGTCGCCGATGCGGCCGAACACCAGCGCCCCGATCGGGCGGAAGGCGAAGCCCGCGCCGAAGAGCGCCAGGGCGGCGATATAGCCCGCGGTCTCGTTCAGGCCCGAGAAGAAGGTCTTCGAGATGACCTGGGTCAGGCTGCCGAAGACGAAGAAATCGTACCACTCGAAGGTGGTCCCCGCGGCGGACGCCGCCACCACGGTGCGCAGGCCCGCCCGCTTCGGCGCTTCGGCGCTCGTCAGTCCTGCGGCCAGTTCCGCCATGCTTGTCTCTCCCCGAACCTGGAGAAGCTGTAACACCGCGCGGCCGGCGCGTGGAAGGCTCAGGCCGCGACCGTCTCCGCGCAGGCTTCTGCGCCCTGGCTCAGGCGGGCGATCTCGCCGATCAGGACGGCCGGCGAGATCGGTTTGCCGACCACGCCATCCATGCCGGCGTCGAGGTAGGCGCAGCGCTGGTGGGAGAGGACGTTGGCGGTGAGCGCCACGATCGGGGTCCGCGAGGCCGGGCCGCCCAGGGCGCGGATGCGGCGCGCCGCCTCCAGGCCATCGATGCCGGGCATCTGCACGTCCATCAGGATGAGGTCGAAGCCGCCGCCGGCCGCCGCTTCCACGCCCATATAGCCGTCTTCCGCCGTGCTCACTTCGGCGCCCATGGTTTCCAGCAGCTTGGTGGCGATCATCCGGTTGGTGGGATTGTCCTCCACCACCAGGATGCGCAGGCCGTCGAGCACGGCCTCCAGGTCGTCGGCCGCGGCGGTCTGGGCGACCGCCGGCTCGGCCAGCACCTCCAGCCAGAAGGTCGAGCCGGCGCCGACCTGGGAGACCAGGCCCACCTCGCCCGACATCATCTCGGCGAGCTTGCGGGTGATGGTCAGGCCCAGGCCCGAGCCGCCGAACTTGCGGGTGGTCGAGGCGTCGCCCTGGTCGAAGCGCTGGAAGATCCGCGCCTGGACGTCCTCGGCGATGCCGACGCCGGTGTCCTCGACCTCGAAGCGCAGGCTTCCGGGACGCGGCGTCGTGCAGCGCACGACGACCGATCCGGTCTCGGTGAACTTCACCGCATTGCCCACCAGGTTGAACAGCGCCTGGCGCAGCCGCACCGGGTCGGAGCGCACCCAGCCCAGGGTCCTGTCGATCTCGACGGCCAGCGTCAGGCGCTTGGCGTCGGCCTGGGGCTTGAGCAGCCGCACGACGCCTTCCATCAGGGCCGAGGGGTCCACCGGCTCGTTGGCCAGCTCCAGCCGGCCGGCCTCGATCTTGGAGAAGTCGATGACGTCGTTGAGCAGCTCGGCCAGCATCTGGCCGCAGGAGAGCGCGTCCTCCAGCATGCTGCGGCCGTCCTGCGTGAGGGCCTCGGATTTCAACAGGTGCAGCACGCCCATGACGCCGTTCATCGGGGTGCGGATCTCGTGGCTCATATTGGCCAGGAAGGCGGCCTTGGCCTCGCCGGCGGCCTCCGCGGCCTGCTGGGCGTCCTGCAGCGCCAGCTCCTGGCGCTTGCGCGCGTCGAAGTCCTGCACCAGGCCCACGGCCTTCAGCCAGCGGCCGTTGCGGCCGGTCTTCAGGTGGTGCGAGACGCGGATCCAGCGGGTCTCGCCGTCCGGCCTGGTGATGCGGGCCTCGAAGCCCTCGCCGGAGGTCTTGGACCCGGCGTGCAGGGCGCGGAAGCTCTCGCGCACATGGGGCAGGTCATCGGGGTGGAAGCCCGGGAAGCGCAGCTTGGTGGCTTCCTCATAGGTGGCGTTGGTCTGGCCGGTGAGCTTCCGGAATTCCGGCGAGGCCCAGAAGGTCTTAGCCACGTGGTCGATCTCGTAGACGCCGGCCTCGGCGGCCTGCAGGGCCAGCTTGAGCCGTTGCGCATTGGCCTGGGCCTCGCGGCGCGCCTTGCGCATCTGCTGCTCGCCCTTGCGCGCGGCGTCGCGTGCGGCGGCGAGTTCGGTGATGTCCTCGGAAAGGCCCAGCAGGGCGAAGACGCCGACGGCCCGGGGTTCGGTGCGGAAGATGGCCCGGAAGGTCCGCCAGCGTCCGGCGACCTTCAGCCGGTACTGCAGCTGGCCGGCTTCGCCGGTCTGGACCGACTGGGCCAGGGCGTCGCCGATCTTGACGCGGTCGCGCGGGTGGACGCGGGCGTAGAAGAGCTCCGGGGTGTCGAGTTCCTCGGCCCGGTAGCCGGTGAGGCTCAGGAGATCCTGCGACCACGCGATGCGGCCCTCCAGCGGCTCGAACGACCAGGCGCCGATGCCGGACGCCTCGCTGAGCAGGCGGCGGGTGTGGCGGACCTCCTGCAGTTCCTCGGCGTGCGCCCGCGCTTCGGTGAGGTCGCGCATGGTGACGATCAGCGAGCCGTCGGCCATCTTCTGGCTGCGGGCGGCGAACCGGCAGTAGTCGCCGCTCTTCAGGCGCGTGCGCATCTGGCTTTCGGAGACGCCGCCCACGTCCAGGGCCCGCACGCCGGCGCGCACCGCCTCGATGTCGTCGGGATGGAAGAACTCGAGCGCGCGAGCCCCGGCCAGGTCGGACTCGTCCCACCCTGTCAGCCGCTTCCAGGCGGCATTGGTCAGCTTCAGGCGGCCGTCGGCGCCGATGACATGCATCAGATCGCGGCTGTTCTCGAACAGCCAGCGGATCATTTCGTCACGGTCGGCGGCGCTTGTTGCGCTCTTCCTGGCCATTCACGCCCCCAAAGTGCCGGCGTGGAATAGCGCGGGGGAAGTAAACGCATCGTTCTTGGGGCGTGCGACCCGCATTCTTTCGAAGCGTCGCGCCGATCCGCGCGCAGGTCGAACCCAACCCCTGCACTTGCAAATCATTCTCATTGCCAAGCCGAAACGCCCCAGTTAAGAATAGTTCTCAATAGCAGTCTGAGCGACGGGGGACCTGAGTGCGCGGCGTGTCGAGTGGAGTGGTGGGATATCGCAAGGCGCGGCCGGCGCGCCTGGGGCTGGCCATGCTGGCGGGCGCGGTCAGCGTCTGCGGCGCGGCCCAGGCGGCGGAGGCCGCCGACCTCGCCGAGGCCGCGGAAATTTCCGGCGTCACCGTCACCGGCAAGGGCCGCCTGCTCGACCGCGACACCGGCCTCAGCGTCCTGCAGACCACGATCCAGGACACGCCGCAGGCGATCAGCGTCATCGACAGCGCCCAGCTCAAGGCCCAGGGCGTCACCAGCCTGGAACAGGCGCTGCGCAACGTCCCCGGCATCACCATCGCGATTGGAGAGGGCGGCACGCTCTCGGGCGACCAGTTCAAGATCCGCGGCTTCGACGCCAAGGACGACATCTACATCGACGGCCTGCGCGACTTCGGATCCTACACCCGCGACAGCTTCAACTATGAGGAAGTCCAGGTCCTCAAGGGCCCCTCCGGCGCCATGTTCGGTCGCGGCACGACGGGCGGGGCGATCAACACCCTCTCCAAGCGCCCGCGCCTGGAAGACTTCACCAGCGTCGACGGCTACGTGGGCAATGGCGACTACTATCGCGCGCTCGCCGACATCAACCACCGGCTGGGCGAGACCACCGCCGTCCGGGTCACCGGCATGTACAACGACACCGGCGTCGTCGACCGCGACCTGATCAACAACAAGCGCTGGGGCGCGGCGATCACGCTCGCCACCGGCATCGGGACCGACACCACCGCCTCGGTCAGCTACCTGCACCAGCACGCCAACGGCCGGCCGGACTACGGCATCATCATCGTCCAGCGTCCGGGCGACATCGTCGCCAGGCCGGCCAGCGAATATGGCGTGGGCGTCGAGCGCTCGACCTTCACCGGCTACCGCAACGACGTCGACCGCAACGACGCCGACATCCTGACCGTGCGCCTGGCCCACAAGGTCAACGACAACATCAGCCTGAACTCCGACACCCGTTACGGGTCCTACCGCCGCTACTTCCAGTACTCGACCCTGGACCAGTGCACGGCGGCCTGCACCGCCAACCTCTTCGACGGCAATCCGGCGACCGAGGCCAATGGCGGCAACGGCGGCCAGGGCCCCTACGACATGGACGCCTGGGGCCTGCAGAACATCACCACGGCGCGGATCAATTACGATATCGGCAGCCTGAAGAACCAGCTGATCGTCGGCGTCGACATCTCGCGCCAGGAGAATGACAAGGTCATCTTCGCCTACGCCCTGCCGCCGGGCTTCACGACCCGCCAGGTGATCCCGCGGCCGCTGGTCAACCCGAACCCCAGCTTCCCGGCGGGCTATTTCGTGTTCCGCGCCGTCCCCGGCCAGAACATCAACTGCACGGGCGCCGGCAACTGCACGACCCTCGTGAACGGCGCGCCGGTGTTCACCAACACCGTCGGCACGGCCACCGAGAAGAGCCAGGGCAAGTCCACCGACGCCGGCATCTTCCTCACCGACCGGCTGTGGTTCAGCGAGCAGCTGTCGGTGATCGGCAGCTACCGCGTCGACCGCTACACCGCCGAGCTGCAATCGCTGCAGTTCAACAACGCCACGTCGGACATCAAGGTGAAGCCCACCCTGAAGAGCCCGCGCGTCAGCGTGGTGTTCGAGCCGGCCGAAGACCAGACCTACTACGTCTCCTGGGGCAAGTCGCAGACCCCGCAGGGAACCTCGATCGTCGGCGCCGGCGCGGCGCTGGCGGTCACCACCAAGGACCTGAAGCCGGAGGACAGCGAGATCTGGGAAGCCGGCGCCAAGGTCACGATCCCCAGCACCCGCCTGGCGTTCACCGCCTCCCTGTTCGACATCAAGAAGGACAACGCCCTGCAGGTCGACCCGGACACCGGCTTCCTGCAGGCCCAGTCGGGCGAGCGGCAGGAGGTCAAGGGGATCGAACTGGGCGTCTCCGGCAAGGTCACCGACGCCTGGACGGTCAGCGCCGGCTACACCTATCTCGACGCCAAGATCAAACAGTCCTTCGCCAACTGCGTGGTCGCCGCGGCCAACGCGACGGGCACGCCCACCGGCATCGCCTGCCCGGTCGGCCAGACGGTGGCGACCTCGGTGGCCAACCAGGTCGCGGTGGGGCGCCAGGTCGCCTTCGTGCCGAAGAACTCGGCGACCTTCTTCACCACCTACGACCTGTCGAGCTGGATCGACGGCCTCTCGGCCGGCGGCGACGTGACCTGGCAGTCGAAGACGCCGGTGGGCTACACCGCCCGCAGCGTCAGCTTCACCGACCGCGCCAGCCAGACGGCGCTGCGCCTCTCGGAAGTCCCGGACAACCTCACCGTCGACGCCTATGTGGCCTACAAGACCGGCCCCTACCGGTTCGCGGTGAACCTCTACAACCTCGCCGACCGGCTGAACTACACCCAGGTGTTCGGCAACCGCGCCGTCCCCGCCGCCGGCCGCACGGTGATCTTCTCGGTCGGCGCCACCTTCTAGGCGCCGGCTCTCCCCGAGGCCGGAAACCGGTTCTTGCACGCCGGTTTCCGGTCTAGGAGGCTCTCCATGCTGTTGCACATCGAAGGGGTGCTGACCCCCGGGCAGGTGGCGAGCGCCACGAAGACCCTGGCCGCCCAGACCTGGGTCGACGGCAAGGTCACGGCTGGCGAACAGTCCGCCCAGGCCAAGCGCAACCTCCAGGTCCCCGAAGACGCGCCCGCCGCCCGCGAGCTGGGCGAGATGATCCTGGGCGCGCTGGGCCGCAACCCGGCCTTCGTGTCGGCGGCGCTGCCGCTGCGGGTCTTTCCGCCGCTGTTCAACCGCTACGACGCCGGCATGGCCTTCGACACCCACGTCGACAACGCCATCCGGTTCGCAGGACCGTTGCGCTTCCGCACCGACCTCTCGGCCACCCTCTTCCTCAGCGATCCGGCCGACTATGACGGCGGCGAGCTGATCGTCGAGGACGCCTACGGCGAACACGCCATCAAGCTCGCGGCCGGCGACATGATCCTCTACCCGGCCTCCAGCCTGCACCGGGTCGCCCCGATCACCCGCGGCTCGCGCTGGGCGTCGTTCTTCTGGGCGCAGTCGATGGTCCGTTCGGACGAGCAGCGGACCCTGCTCTGGAACCTCGACAACGCCATCCAGGCCCTGACGCTGAAGGTCGGCCAGACCGATCCCGAGGTCGTCAGCCTGGCCGGGACCTACAACAACCTGCTTCGGATGTGGGCTGACGTCTGAGCCTCAGGCGCGCCCGATCGCCCGCTGCCGCGCCCGGCGGCGCAGCCACATCACCAGACCCGTCACGCCCAGCACCGCCGGCGCGACCCCGGCCAGCGTGATGACGATCCGCCAGACCATCCCCATGCCGCCGCCGTCGTGGAGCCTGCGCATCCAGCGCGAGACCGGATCGGGTCCGCCTTCGCCGCCGCCGGGCCCGGCGGCCCCGCCGCGGGCCTTGGCGGGCTTGATCCGGCCGGTGGCGTCGCGGACCTGGACGGTGACCGCCTTTCCGCCGCCCGCCGGGTTGAGCTCGATGCGCCAGGCCGGGTCCTTGCCCTGGGCGGGCGTGTTGAGGGTGGCCACCACGGCCCCGGGCTTGTCCGCCAGCGCCGCAGCGACGGCGGCTTCCAGGCGGGTGGCGGGATGCGCAAGCGGCGGCGCAAAGCGGCTGGGGCTGCGGACGGGCGGCGCGGGCGCGCCGACGAGCGCGTGGCTGGTCTGCGGGAAGGCGATGTAGACGCCGGTCAGCGACAAGACCGCCAGGGGCAGGCAGAGCCAGAAGCCGACCGTGTGGTGCAGGTTGAACATCGTCGAAGCCCCGCGCCGCCAGCGCAGGCCCTTCACGAACCCCGCATGGCGCGGCCACCAGAGCCACAGCCCCGTGGCGCTGGAGACGAACATCGCCCAGCCCAGCCAGCCCACGATCTGCCGGCCGGTCCCGGGGACCAGCAGGTTCCCGTGCAGCTGGTGGGTCACCATGGTGAAGGTTCTGGCGATCTCGACATCGGCGAGCACCCCGGCCGTGGGCGGGTCGATCCAGACGTTGTAGATGCGCGGCCGGCCGCCGGAACCGGTCGGGCCGGCGATCCGGCCCACGGCCACGACCGGGTCGCCTCGCCGCTGCGGCAGGCGGATCTGGGTGAGCGTCGCGCGGCCGGCGAAGGCGCGTTCGGCCGCGGCGGCGTAGGCCGCTATGGGCTGCGACGCCTCGGGACCGGAGACGGCGTAGCGGCTGGCGTAGAGGCTGCGATCCAGCGCGTCGTGCCAGACCAGGATGGCGCCCGAGACGCTGAGCGGGATCAGCACCACCATCAGGCCCACGCCCAGCCACAGGTGGACGTCGAGCCAGACGCGGCGGAGACGGGCGAGGGGCGAGTGGCTCATGGCTTCCTGCTAATGCGAGCCATTTGCAAAAACAAGGCCTGCAACGGAACGCGTCCGTCGGTGTTCCCTCTTCGTAGGTTTCGGTGAGGGCCCCGCCATGCAGACCGCCGTCGGTTCGGAAATTGTTCGCCCTGTCCTCTGGCTGGCGGCGATCGCATTCATGGTGGGGTTCCTCGGCTACCTGGCGCTGGGCGGCGCGAGCGCCGTCGCCCAGCCGGAACGGCCGCATGCGACCGCCACCGTCTCGGGCCCCGCGTCCGAGATGTGGAATTTCCCCAAGAGCATCTGAGGCCTATCCGCCCCGGGCGACGAACCAGCCGTTCTTGAAGCCCTTGTCGGCCTTGCCGTAGACAAAGGGCTCGCCCTCCGGCGTCGTGAACCGGCCGCCGGCCGCTTCCAGCACCGCGTGCCCGGCCGCGGTGTCCCACTCCATGGTCGGCCCGTGGCGCGGATAGATGTCGGCCGAGCCCTCGGCGATGCGGCAAAGCTTGATCGAGGAGTCCATCGGCTCGCGCAGGTGGAAGCCATATTCCTCCGCCAGCTTGTCGGCGGTCTCGGGCTTCATGGTGTGGCTGATCAGGGCGATGGCCGCGCCTTCCGGCCAGGGCCGGACGACGACCGCATGGGCTTTTCCAACGCCGGTCCGCTTCATCACGCCGGAGCCTGAGGTGTACCAGACCTCGCCCGAGGGCGGGGCGCAGACGGCCCCCGCCACCGGCCGGCCGTGCTCGATCAGGCCGATGTTGACGGTGAAGTTCGGGTCGCCGCGCACGAAGGCCTTGGTGCCGTCCAGCGGGTCGACCAGGAAGAAGCGCGGCCCGATCTCGTCCGGCGTCCCGAACTCGCTGGCGTCTTCCTCCGAGATCACCGGAATGTCCGGGAACTGCTCCGCGAGCGCCTTGAGGATCAGGAGCTCGCCACGCTTGTCGGCCTCGGTCACCGGGCTCTCGTCGGCCTTGTGGGTGACCTCCAGGCCCGAGCGCCAGAGCGGCAGGATCAGCCCTGCGGCCGCTTCGCAGATGACCGCCAGCGCGGGCCCGATATCGTTCATCGTGTTGGAGTCCTCGGGTCGTCGCCTACATAGATCAGACGCACATGCGCTGAATCGATCACCTGCTTGCCCGCATGCTCGAAATTGACCGTCACGTGCGCACCGGCCACGGACTGCACCTGGCCGAGGCCCCAGTCGCCCTCCCGCGGATGGCGCACCAGGACGCCCGGCTCGAGAAACGGATCGGCATGGGGATGCATGGGCGGCTGTCTTATGAGCCCCGGCCGGTTTTCCAAAGGCTCAAATCACGCCAAGGTCGCCGCCCATGACCGACACCCCCGACACGCCTGCCCCACCCGTCTACCGCACGGCGGAGATCGCGGCCTATCTGGCGGCGCGGATGTGCCACGATTTCATCAGCCCGGCGAGCGCCATCGTCTCGGGGCTGGACCTCCTGGAAGACCCCTCTGCCCAGGATATGCGCGAGGACGCCATGGGCCTGATCGCGGCCTCGGCGCACAAGCTCGCCGAGCAGCTCGCCTTCACCCGCGTGGCCTTCGGCGCCTCGGCCAGCGCCGAGACCTTCGACACGCGCGAGCTGGAGAAGCTGGCCGCCGGCGTCTTCGGCCACGTGCGCGCCAAGCTCGACTGGGCGGTGGAAAGCCCGGCGGTGAACAAGGCGACCGCGCGCGCCCTGCTCAACCTCGCCCAGATCGCCGGCGCCGCCCTGCCCACCGGCGGCGTCGCCCATGTGCGCGCGGTGCAGGAAGCCGCCTCCACCGCCATCGCCATCGAGGCCATCGGTCCCCGCGCGCGCCTGCGGCCCGAGGTGCTGGCGGGCCTGCGCGGCGAGGGGCCGGGCGAGGGCCTGCACGGCCATTGGGTGCAGGCCTATTACGTCCACCTGTTCCTCACCGACGCCGGCGGGCGGGTGTTCGTCGACCTGAGCGAGGAAAAGGTCACCTTCGCAGCGACGATCCCCGCCTAGCCCTCCCCCTGATAGCTACGGCTCGTTAACCCTCCACGGGCGACAAAGAGGCCCTAGAATTTGGGGGGCCTGTGGGCGTGAAGACCTGCCTCGTCGTCGACGACAGCCGCGTCATCCGCAAGGTGGCGCGGCGGATCCTGGAGAATCTCGGCTTCGAGGTGGCCGAGGCCGCCGATGGCGCGGACGCGC
>Ga0307517_10001698_pt1 | contig 36389 bp, 31 predicted proteins | sample 23_EM_MG_FD_194515 | JGI IMG/M metagenome (GOLD analysis project Ga0307517, IMG submission 194515) | Populus trichocarpa ectomycorrhiza microbial communities from riparian zone in the Pacific Northwest, United States - 23_EM | ecosystem: Host-associated > Plants > Roots > Unclassified | place...
CTCCTCCGGGTGTCAAAACACCTTTCACTGCTAGGTAAAACTAACTAAACAGCTCACTTGAGCCGCAGAACATAAAAGAAATACTATATCTATCTAGTACCCGTAGGCCCACTTTTTCTCCCCACAGTACTTGCTAAAACAGAAATTGGAGATAGTTCCTCGACTCCCGAGTGTCACCATAGCCTAACTCAAAGTTCAACAACGCCCGCTACGGAGACGATAGTGGAAGCTGCTCGGAACTCACAGAGGTGTCTTTCCCGTAGCAAGCGGGACGATAGAAAATAACGAAGCTTACATTTTGACTTTTTATGGCAATCAGGTGTTTACCTAAGTTTGTGAGCCTTCCACTCTCTCAAGAGGCACTTCACCCAACTTTCGTGTGAGATATATATAGCCTTACTCGCTAGGAAAGACTAGAATGGAGCATTTGAGAACATGGAGCAACCCCCGTCCAAAGATCTGAGCGATTTGTAATCGGGGACATCTTATCAGTATCCAACGATCCTTGAGACTTCCACCATACATCCCCTACCCCCCTGCCACTGGCTAGCTCTCGCTCCACCATTAGAGTACGTCCGTCATCTTCTCTCCGCCGTCTTTAAACCCAATGGAACACATTAATCCCCTCAGTGTTCTCTTGCCTAGGTCGAGGAAAAACTCCGGGGTAAGTAAACCGGTGCTGCAATAACGTACCAGTAAATAATAAAAGGAACCCCGGCTATTTGCTGTCCTTGGAACACCCTGAGTCACTGAGAGGAACTAGAGAAAGTTCAAGTTAAGGGATTCCGTTATGTGAAGGTGCGCGCGAATAGCTTTTCACACTACCACCAGGGAGATAGGAGGTGAAGGAGTATTCCGCTCGCCTTGCCGAAGGTTTAGTCCCTTTAAGTGAGAGTAAAACGTCTGTCCGGAAAGCTATAATGCACTGTAGGCGTTCTCCCATTTGAGTCCTGACTAGAGTGGATATTATCCCAGTTCCTCTTCCTGTTGTCCCTAGCCTAACACCCAACTCCCGTGTTTTGTGTGTATTAGTGGGGTGGATGTGGAATGGGTTGTAAGCATGTCCGAGCCCCCCGGTGTGCTGGTAACTAGGTTGTCAATCTTCGTTCAATATCTTTTTATCTGAATAGTGTACCAGTTATCTAGATCTTGTCTTCTATCATCTTGGTAGGCTGTCACTACATCTACTCTCAATTATTGCACGTTGCTATAGGGAAGAAGTCACTTCAGCATATCACGAAAGCCTATCCCCAGACCTAATAGTAGCCACCGTCTCCTCCACCTCCCCAGTTTCTAAACTCTGAATCCTAGTCGCTCACGGGGCTGTGATAGTCTTCCAGACTGCCCCCTGCGACCTTAAAGGTATATCCATGAGAACCCCAAACTCTGAGAGACCAATTGACTACTAAAGTGTCAAAGGCTCCGTGCGTATGCACCGATACATCTGCGGCACCAGAGCAAACTATTAGCCGATGCTGCCCCGCAACATACTGCACTTCCTTCAGATTGGCATGGAAGCTACAAGAACGTCCCGATTGAGTAGTGAAGCAGGGAGTGAAGTGGAGAAAATTGTATTTTGTTTGCAACAAGGAAAATAGGCTCTCGCAGGAGGATTGTCGGTCGGTTTGGTAACTTGAGTATTACCTTTTCCTTGAGTCACATCTTCTGTAGGGCGTAGGTTTTTGGATCGGGGTTCTTTTGAAATTTTTGTTCCGGGACGCTTGTAGGAAGTTTCTTGAGAATGGAATGGGTTGTACGGGGGTAGGACGTCTATTCCTGTATGACTTGGGGAAGGAGATAAAGGAAGGAAGGAAGGAAGGATAAGGAGTAGATATATACAAGTTACAGGCATATAGAATCCGAACACTTGAGTCCGAATTTTTGTGGGCGGTCAGATAGGCATAGATAATTTACCATGCAAAAGTTTTATCCCTGCCCCTCCTGTACCAAAGAATAGTTACACCGGGGATACTAGCCATGGAATTCGGGGAAATTTTGTCCTCTGAGCATGAAAGCGAGTGTTTTGGAGGCAGGTCGCAGGTATGCACCGGAAACCCCCCGTTCCTAGTTCTATCCATTCCATGAGAGAGTACTATGATTGGATACCGATGTCTTTTTTTACCAACGATAAAGTATCAGGCGCCTGAACTGTCTATTTTCTGAAGAAGCAGTTAAAAGATCAAGAAAAAAGAGTGTCATCGGCCAGTTCCTATGGTCTAATGGCTTAGGAGACTGGTCGGCTAATTTGAAACAGGGACCATCATGAGTTCGAATCCGGGGGGCAGTGGAGTAGTCGAGCATTAAAAATGCTCGGCGAACCACTTTTTTGCTCGGGGGTAGGTCTAGGGTTGGTAATGCCCTTGGGTCAATTCCCGCCAAATTTTGCTGTGGGACTGCTGGCTAGTGTTCGAGTACTATATGCCCGTAACTTGTACAAGATTAGGAATTGATGTGGTTAAAAAGGGCAGTGTCATTATAGAAAGTTCAGAAAGTTCAAGTCCAGGAATAAAATAGCACTAGACAGTTGACCTCTCCTTCGCAGAGAGGGGTATCGACAAGGGCCTTAAATCAGCTGAGGAAGACAAATCTCACTTAGTTAGACTAGGAGACGCCCCCAGGAGTTCATACGGGTATTTGCACATACATTCTGGTGAGACTAATTTCCTTCGAGGGGGTTTTCGAGCAAAGGTTTTGACTGTACTGGGGGAGCAGGGCATCAGACTTTGGGAGCTTCGCCAATCCGTCATACTCTTCTAGACCGGCAAGTATGGTGCTGTTCAGCAGTCATCTTCTCGAAATAATCACTATCGCATGTGTGAACGATGGCGCCTAATGTTGCTCTTATCCATTCCTACTACCAGACTTTAAAGGCCATCCTCTGGAACACCATTCAATGGCTGGGTTGGCCTCTCCGTCACAGGTCATCACTCGACTATTATCGGCGATTGGTTCCGAGGAGTCCTGACATAGTAGTCAAAACACCCGATGGTTGATGCCATTCAACACCAATATCGGGTATCCCCGGTATTCTTCATCTGTGGCCCGACGGCTGCCTAGTGACCGCCTAGCTTTTGGTCTATGGAGCTTAAAAATTGGGAAATTCTATATGGGTTGGTGTTGATGGAGTAACCCCATCATGGCATGTTAGGTTAGGGCATCGATGTGGACTGCCGCCAGCTTTGGTTCCTTGAGAGGACTGGTTTCCCGGCATTTTAGGATTGTGGGTCGGCCATGAGAGCTAACCGTCACAGGTTGTATTTCTCTCTAGAGCTGCTATCTTTCTCTGTATCATACATTGCTCTTGCCAATTCCATCAAACACTAACACACTCATTGGTTTTCATATCACGTTCTTTCATCTGGGACACTCTCACGACGTTGGCCTCACAGCAGCTTGATAGCGGAGCTTCTGCGGTAGTAGTTTTCCCCGCGCACCACCTCCATCAGGTGTATCTTGGATGCGGGGTGCTCTCATCTTGGTATGGGTATTTAAAATGGATCTCAGAGATATTCGTCGAGTTTTGAGCCCCCGGGTGGGTCCTATTTTGGTGTTTTACCTGCTGCCCTTCAGTATCCCCCTATTGATAGGATTTGAGTGGTGGTTTGGAATCGCGTCCGGATGGGGGGTACTTTCTAATACGCATATATGGCCTACGGATGCCTTATAATAAGGTATGTTGACAGCGTTTGTAGCTCTACAAGTAGGTGTCTCTTTTATACCTATGGAGGCACCTCCGTACGGTACCATAGCTCCCACCTCTGGCAACGCCTTAGGCACGGTTCTGGAAAACGCAATCACTGTACGATATGATGCAATATAGTGCTGCCACAAATAACTGGCAACATATCCTTGCCACCCCCCGCTTTACCACCCCTGGCGAGTGTCTTTTTGTGGGGTCACCTAGATCTTGGAGGGCATGAGCACAGAGCCTAAACTAAGTCCCCTAAAGTCCTTGCTATAAGCACATTTCCGAAATACCGTAGTTCAGAGGATAAGTTCCACAAAAACTTCCTCCAGATCGCTATCTATTGTATCTGAAGTTATGTCCTTACCATATCCAGCTTTCTACAGCGACATCTAATAGTATAGATTCCACAAGGTATTAATCATACAATCGTTCCTCCGCCAGCGGGATAAAGGGGGAGTTTCTGGTCATCACCAATAAGAGTATGGAATGCCCCGTTCGTAATTTAGAGCTACCCTAGGTGACATTTCGGGAAATCTGTCATGGAGAAGCAAGAACGTCGGCCCCCGCTACACTATGTCAGAGTTGGCCGAAGCGGAGGGTCAGAGCTGAGGAAATCGGATGGTTGGGGGACAAGGAGAGATAATAGCGTTAGTGATCTATTTCGTTTGCCCTGGAGTTATGAGGATTGACTGAAGGGTTTATGGTTGTGTTTTTCCTTTCTTATTACGGAAGTATCATACACAGGCAAATGGAGTCATACATGGAGAGATCGTTAGGTGTGGGAAGCGATGGAATGATTCAGATGGTTTTTATTATTTTTATATAGACTTATGTTTGGTTAGTTTGAAGACGACGAGCGAATGAAGTTTCCGATTATACCTACCCTATTGCTTAGCCCTAGTCTAGCTCGAGTGTTAGAGCCCTGGGCCATTTATTGGTTATCCTCGGACACTCTACACACCTGGCCGAGTCGTCAAAAGCGAGAAAAAATGCTTGCTGTCTATGGGGGATAGATTCTTCATAGAAATGTGCATGGGCGGCCAGACTTGAGTACACTACCTACTGCCATTCCCCACTTTTCTAACTATTGTACTATTTTCTGCTATTTTTTTTGCTTCAAGAACTTGCCAGCTGCTTTGCTATAGATCCTAACATAGAGCACTAGTTCGAAATTGCGAATCCGGGGTCGAGACGAGTGACCAAACTCGTTCTCCGCCCGCATTATCAGATCCACCCTCTCCAGGTGCCCCACCTCTTCGGAATACCCTGGGAACCAACTCCTTCATCGGCGGCCCGGTGGGTTTGAATGTTTGTCTAATAGGGCACTAAACGGGGGACGATTCACTTTGAGTTTCGGGCCACTGGTGGGAGTGAAAGCGATTTAACACCTTATGGAAGAGGGGGATTAGTGTTGTTATGGAAGGATTGTGACGATTTTTCTTCTTCCCCACTCCTTGGGGTCTTGATTGATTGAGCAGCGGCAGCGGTTGTGACAAGGGAGGAGGATAAATAAGCACGGGATAGTCGAAACCCCTTACGGTGCGTATTAATAAGAAGGTTCAATATGAATTGTTCCAATTGGGTGGTATCCTACCATGGACGGCAGCTAATTTATATACGGTGACTCTGAATATGCGTGAGTGAGGAATCCAAGGGACCTATACCCGCCCACCACCTGCCTTTATTGAAACTTAATATGCTACACACCTAGTTGTCCAGCTAGTATGATACAATACAAATCTTTGAGAGATTGCCTGCCGGGATTCCTTTTGGGACCATTTGAATTAATGCAGAAGACAAATGTGCACAGCCGATTTTATACTTTGGGAACCCTGATTTTCAGCCTCTGCACTGAGAGAGGGATTGGAGCACTATAATCCCCGACTGCAACATGCTGCTATCCCACGATCACTCTCACCAGCTGTAGTTATTACTCTTGCTTCCTAGTATTTAGGGGTCTCGGGAACACCGTTTCGCGTTTGCCACCAGCCCGGGACCAGGAGACTACAGGATGTGACACTAGCAGACAGGGGAGAAAGAGGAAGGAGGGGAAGGTGAGAGGAAAGGGGAGGGCTCACACAGGGGGGAGGGAATGGAGAGGAAAGGGTATGAGAGAGGCTGGCTGGGCAACTAAAATGGAGGAGTCAGATGGGGAGGAAGAAGTGGATGAACCAGAAATCGGGAGAAATAGTGAATGAATCATCTGAAAATCAGCCAAGATGTATGATAATCCTCCTGCTGGTCTCCCTACTCTGGCATTTGTGCGGGGGCCAGTAGGACCCATGGGAGAGGGAACATTTTATAAGCGGGTGTCCTTGCTATGCACCTAGTGTGTTAATCAGTTTCACAACCCTACAACCCCATAAGTTAATGATATGTAATTGTGATGGTGGATTACCTTGATTGAGGAGTCCTAAGTGAAAAACAAAAAGAGACATTGAAGCACTTGCTTTTCGAGCGGGATGACAGGTCTGGCGCTCAGGACAGTTCATAAACAACCAATGGCACACCATAGATAACTCGCTATCAACAAGACCAGCGGTCACTTTTGAGTAGCACAGGTAACGGCTGATGAGAAACTTACGGTTATCGTACGCCAAAACTCAGAGCCCTAGGTAGTCCAGCCCTGATCATACAGGGTTAGGATATGGGGCTTTATTCACATCCTCTGCTGTTATCATAGGCATATTATGATATCGTAGGATATTTGTCTTAGGCTCTGCACGGCCTGCCGCAGTATAAAAAGATGCTATTTTTTCTAAAAACTTGTTTTTTTCTAAAACTCAAACCCCTTTCAACAATTGGTGTAAAAAAATTCATATCTGAATAGTGGCTATCGTTTTGATGACTGCCATAGGAAGGAGGATCTGGTAGGTGGCCTGTAGCTTGAGTTATAATCAGAAAGGGGAAATGTCGCAATCTTTTATTTGCAACAGTAATGCCTTAAAAGTTAGAAAAATGTCATTTTTTCTGACATGCCGAGCAAGGCTTAGTCTTGTTTCCTTTACACCTGCCGCCATCGGGCATCAGCCATCTGGTGTTTAGTCTAGATTGCTGCTTTCCGTTCTATGCCGTTGGGCGAAGGACATGGATCCAGGGATTAGTTCCTACGACGGTAGTGGTTTGATGCCGGGCTGTTCGCTCGCCGAGTTTCTATCATTGCCGGAGGGCCTCTTCACATTCCATTCGTCCTCTATGGTTTATGGAGCTCCGTTTGGTTTTGGAGTTGTTGGGCAGATGTATGTCTGGCTATCTCTCTTCTACCTTGCAATTCTATGAGCTTCAAGTCCCCCTTTTCTCCAGTCCAGTTGTTCTTAGCACGTGGTAATCTCACCCTCATCACCTCGGCCTTTTTTTTTTAAGTCAGCGGTTCATTCGTACTAAGTACAGGAAAAACCATGGCATTTACCCTAAGGTACGGCCTAAACTCCTTAAACAAAAGAAATCCACCCCTGCCCAATGCCTATCAATCCTACAGTCCCTCGGTAGGGAGCCAGATACACATCCTCCCCCAATATAAGAAAGACAGGCACAAAAGTGATGGAGGTCTGGTTTCCGCGCAGGGAATATGCCGTCGTACAGGCACCGCAAGGACACAGCTATGATCGGATCTGTCGTCACGAGAACGATCCGGGTCAGTCGCTGATAGGAAAACTGAGATGTGTTCGATATTCGATGTATATGACAAGTGTGTTCGCAAAGGAGTGTGTTGACCATGAGAAGTGATCGTACAGAGAAAGGAACGCAGCTCAGACTAGATACAGTTTGTGGTGGCCCGCACAGTGGGCTCCTACCACACAACACCAGTCACCGCCGCGCGGTCTGGTCAATAGCCCTGCTCACACCCACAAGTGTGCCCTAACCTAACATACCACGATGGGGTTACTCCATCAAAAAGGAAAGCACCTCTAGTAAACACCAAACAAAGGAAAAATACAACTCTCTCCCCATTTTCCTCCATCCCAGTTACCCTCACCACCTCAGCCTTGAGTCCCTTTATATAAATTTAGTAGCAAGGTGTAAGTACCAGAAGCAATGTGGAGGGAGATAGAAAGGGAAAGGGCCTCCTGATGCCCATATAACACATAATATTAGTTAGGAGTTAATTGTCTATCCCATGCGCATAGGGGGTTGGCGCAAAGTCTTGAACATGAGGATCAAAAATTGGCATTTCGAACCCCCCCCCGCACATCTATGCCGCCGCACTAAATTCATACTCAAAGGCTTACAGTAAGTGCTTCATACCAGATGCTTGCGCACTCAAGTATCTTGGCTGTAAACGCGAATTTCCGCAAGGTAATGCGTAGGAAAGCTGTGGGTGACCGTCAGAGCCGGAGGTGGCTGGTGGGGAAGGCGTCGCATCACAAGTGATTATGCGTGACTTCAAAGGGCTCGGGCCGGGCCGAACTGTCTCAACAATTCCGGGGGCGTTTAAGCTTAATACAACCAAGCATGCCGGGCCCAAACGAAGTTCAAGGCCTTTCCCGTTACGAATCGTGCTCGGCACACTCAGGGGAGCATGAGCTTAAGAAAACACTCTCTTGTCTCCTGTACTTTTGCCCTAGAAAGCCCCTTTTATGTACTGTACAGTTGAGATATTTCTTTTGGGGAAGGGCCAAATAATATGCCCTTTTATTGACACCTTAAGCTGCTGATTTTTTATCTTTTTCATGTATTTCGGTTCCAGCACCCGATGAGGGAAGTAAAGCTATGATATTTATCTATAGCTAGACAGCGCTAGTGAATTAGCTTTTGCCTAATTACCCAAAACACTTCAGAGTCAATCAAGCAATATTAAAAACACACCATTTAGTAAAGATTTGCGGTTTAGGGATGAATTTTAGTATAACGGCAGCTGAAAGAAATTGCTAAAATTAATTGAGACCCTTGCGATGTTCTATGAATCTCGGTGGCTAGGTGACGCCTAACTTTCCCATCTATTAGTGAGACCGCATTGTACCCTCTCTTGATCTCTTTTTGATGTCTTTTTGTTAATCCAACGAAACACAGTGCTAGTTAAATTTCAGGGCTCAAGGAAGAAATTAATTAGTTACCAGTGATTAGCCCCCTACTCCTAGCCCTAGAGATGGAGTGAGAGTCCCGCTCTATAGCGGGGTTAAATTGTGCCCTTTCGAAGCGGTGACCAGCCAACAGTTATGTCCAGTCGCTATTTTTGAAGCAAGAAAATTAGACATAAGCTCATTTTACTAGCTTGGGTTTCTAGTGTTGTCTCGGTAAAGAAGTTTGTGCCGTGAGTTACTTGTTTACTAGCACCCTCCAGTATTGCTATCGATTTCTAGGTTCATTGGGGATGCTTCCCTAAATATAGGAGGAGGGTTCGTTAGGTAGGTAATGCTTAGTTGTGTAAGGGTTTAACAAGTAGTGAGAAACTCTCTAGGCTAGCTCTGGCCTTGCCAGGGAGCCTTAGTCGGGGATCGTGGACGTGGAGATTACTAAAATAGACTCCTTAATCCTGAGAGGCCACCGTACTGCTGATACCATCACCTGCCCCCTGGAATCAACCTGCACAACAATTGTGTCAATTCTTCACATATATCAATCCCCATGCGAAATACCACAATTATGAGAGCCCTCCACTCCAGGTTTAGAGTGCCACTGTTTCACCAATAAAGCCCTCTACTTCTGTATTCAAGGTCTCAAATGAGCAAGCCAACGTAAGAGGCCAAGAAAACCCTCTCCTAACTCAGGCTACAGACGCTTCGGGGAAACCTTCGCCCATATCTATGTAACAATATTTCATAAGATACCTGCACGAGGGGGAATATGGGTTCTAAAGTAGAAAAAACAAAGTTAAAGTTAAAACAAAACGTAAAAAAAAAACGTACCGTACTCTCTTGCTTCTAGGAACACAAGTCGGAAGCGCGTGCCCAGGGACATGGAAACCATAGTTTGTTTTCCCGGACTCCGGTATCTGACAGGGTGTCCTGGTAGGGGAAGAAAAAGAGGTTATTTCGCCAGGCCATCCATTAATAGTCACGTTGTTATGAATGGACTTGAGCGCCATGAGAAAGTTGTTCTGTGAGCGTAGAGGAAGGTAGATATGAGTGTAATGCTAGCTGCAGTGCTGCTATATCATACGTCTTTCATCTATAGGTTAGCACACAAACGAAAAGCAGACATAGTTAAGCGTGAAATAACCAAGGTGATCAGGGCAATTAATTAGGAATGCTGGAATTTTAGAAACGCAGACAGAGTCACAGCAACCTTCAAAAGCACAACTAGTCACAGTCCATCTTCTTCATCGGATATACCATTTACGAGACACCATCGCAGATTACTCTCGAGAGGACCAGTCCGAAGTGCTATATTCCGCTAGCAAGTGTGGTTGAACCACTGCCCCACTACCATAAGCGCGCATTAATCATGATCGGTGATTTGTGGTGTGATATTCTGTCTTGTATCAGCTATTCACCGCCCCGGCGGGGTACTTGCCGTGAGGTTCTATCTTGGCCCTGCGGGGAGTGGCTTCTTGCCTCGACTGATTTAGCAAGTGCTCTCATGTAGTGCCCGGGAGATGTATGGACACGTACTGACCGTATTTCAGTTGTAAGAGTTCGTACTAGATTCAAATTCTGGCCGAAGCCTCCACTCTAATTTAATATAGTGGGCGGTTTGTATCCACCGCCCATACAGGGGAAGAGATAAGCGGTGCTACACTCCTCCATGCCATTAGAGAGGGGGGTTAGCTGCTCGAATTAACACCTCCGGAGGAATACACTGGACATCTGGAATATGGTAAGCGTATTTTCGCAAGGCCTCCCCCCATGGCACGTCTAACATAGGTATCGAGGTAGATCCTCATCATCGAGAGAGTGATCACAATCGGTTTTGGTCTTCTTGCTCTCATTTTCATATCAAACTGCCCTAACACTGCCCCTTTGCTGACGCGGGGGTGAAATACGGGATCGCCCAAGTAGACCAAGCTGATCGAGGACTTCACGCAACAGAACCAAATCTGGAGAAGATACGCAGTGCACCCGAAGGCTACCGAGCGTGGGTATGGGGGATAGTCCACTTCTCAACACAGTATCTAGGCACTCTACTCTATTATCCTCTCCCTGCCTAGTCTCGTCACAGGAGAAGGATACTCACTAGCACTACCTTGATGGTGAGCCTGCCTTACGTCTAGGATTTATAGTAGTCCTCACGCCAAGGTACACTTCCGGCAAGTACCACGAACTGTTCAGACGCCGCTTTGCTGCCATAGATGTGGTTAGGGGACCTTTGGTAGTCCCGGTGGTCACGACGGGTGATATTGTAAAGTATACCATATTTTTCTTCCCTTCCTATTGTTCGCGTTTATCTCTATACCGATAATATGGCTGTAGCCGGTCAATAACGCTGCCGGCGCGGCTCGCTCTGGAACAGGGAGAGTATCCCCAATGGGAATCCCGATGGTGACACCTCTGGAGGGGTCTCAAGCAGTGGGTGGGCTCCACGGTATGTGCAAGGCCATGCTATCAATTTACGGTATTACGGATTTGCGCTGATTGCTAGAGTCGCCCCAAATAACGGGTAATACAGGGAGAGATAAGCGGCAATAGAGCAAGACCAAGGAGCAGGAAGATAAAATAGGCATGAGTTTGAGCCCCGTGATCAAGGCAACAGGCCTGTGGATCGATACTCCTCCATTCTCGGATATACTAATTAGAATTACAGCCGCCCTAGCCTTCGCTACTATGTGCAACATTCATAGTGTTTGTCCCTAGAAAGTTTAGAGCGGTCGGATAGACTTGACGCGAAATTGCATGCAGAAATAATCGATATGTTCACAAATTAGAATTTTACGTTTCTCTCTCTTCACTTCTACGACATTCCTCAAGTGGCAAATACCCAACTTCGCTTGTCTATGTGAGACTAGTGTTTTTTTTGGAAATTTCAAGAAGTGCAACTCCCCCGATCCCTTCTCACATTCACCACATCTCACTCGACAACCTGATCTTGTCCAACAAGGCTTGACTGTCTGAATACTCACATAAATCGACGAAGCGAACCACTGCGGCCCACCACCCCCAATCAGTGCCCTTCATTAGGTCCCACATAATATGATCTGTCCAACCTATTGGGTGCCCGGGTCGCGTAACCCACACCAACAAATTAGAAAATGCGGCCAGCGCACCAACTGCTGTACTCCAGCACCGAGACACACATGTTTGTGGAACATAGCGACTAATTGGGAAGGTGGGAGGCTGCTGCTTTTATGTGATTAGGTACTGGATTGTTGGGATGCAAGAAGGGTCGGGAGAATACCACCCCACAGATCGTGAAGCGCTCTTGAGAACGAAAACGGTTTTACAGGGATGGGTGTTTGTTTCTCCGAGGGAGATACCGGTATGTGATCTGGAGATTTATCGGGTATCTGCAAATTGAGGCGTTGCATTGGAAGCGGGAAGGTGGGGTAATAAGGCTCGGTATGAATCTCAAGGGTTCCTACTTCTGCCCTTCAGTTATTCTGAGGGCACTTTTGTGCTTTTGCCGTGGGGTTCGGAGCCCACTAATTAGTACACTACTCGTACCCCCCTCTCAAATCTCATCGCGCTATTTGTCAGACGATATCTGCCTACAAGATTTTTCACTTAGGCCTTTAGTGCACAATTCAATGCACACAGTCTTATGAGAGACTTCCGAAGAAAGGAATCCCCGGTCTGAAGAGAAGTGAGGCAGCTGTGATGAGAACTGCTAATTCCTCATTCGCCGGCCAAACTTGATACCTCTCTCTTAGGCCAAAGCGAGTTAGACGATATCCAAGCAGACAATGGTATCCTAAGCAATCGCATATTGTGTGGATGACCTGCACTATTATTTGCTCAGTGGATCCCGCGCGGGTTGAGTAAAGACACATTTTCTACCTCAGTCTTGGTGAGAAATGGGCCCTAGTTTGTGATATCTAGTAAAGAATACCCCCCTCCCAGAGGTTCCACAATGTGATATCGAGTGCCCAAGTCACAACTGAGAAGAAAACCCCTCTTCCAGTCAAAGAGGGGCCAGCCACTAACTTGCATCGGCTTTCTCCTAACCCAAACTGCGATTTACGGTTAACTCTAGTAGGCTACCCCAAGCGGCAAAATGACCGGAGGACTGGACTGGCTGAACTCAAGCCGTTTGTTTTATCGGGTGGGGGGTTTTTTTTTACTGTGCTTCTAATTTGAAGTGATCGGTATCGAAGATACGATTCATGTTTTTCTTTTGGGTATTTCAATACCAGCGGGGTGGAGGTGAGGAACTGACTCAGCAGGGGGCAGCTCTTTCCGAGAAGTAAAGGGCACGGAAGGGACTGACTCCGGGGGGAGCATGTTTTCTATGCACTCAAATTGAGAAATACCCAACAATCGACTACGTATTGGTATGAATAAGTCAAGAAACAAGCCTCGGCGCAAGGGTTCCTTAAAAATGCTCTTGGAGAGAGACTAGGATAGATTTCGGGACAAAAAGCAGTAAGATCAACCCAACGATCCTTTTCTCCGTGGATACGGTAACGCCAGCGATCTAAACTCAAGTTTTGTCCGACATGAGTAGGCCAGTTTCCCAGCAGAGCGCACCCATCTAATCGTTCGGAATGATGTTGTGGAACGATTGGCGGCATCCACGACGGATGGAAAATGACAAGTGTTGAAGTTTTTGATTTCTAGGAAGAACCCATCGCGATGCTGAGATCTGGCTCCTCATCCGCAAAACAAACCGAGTCTACAGCGACCGCACGTCCGCATATAGGTTCGGGAGATGTTTAGAACGAGGAAATTCCACCTAAATGTGTCGCTTGTTAACAGGAAGTATGGGAGTTAGAGGAGCCGTTCACCGCCCATCTGCTCATAAATATAGGACTATCATACTACCAACGCAAGCCATCCAAAGTTGAAGGCTTTACCCTCCTACAAAGGCGCAGTATTTCCTAGACAGCATCTCTATTCTCACTTCATTATCGCGCCAAATCAAGCTATATTCCAGAGCCCTGGAGCTAGGAAACAGATGTCATTAGTGGAAGAATCTGAGAAGGAGAGTTAAAACTATAAGTGTACCGATCAAACCAGTGAAAGTAGATACCAGAGGGCCTCTGTGATCCGGTGAACGAACGGATATCAAACCGGTACTACGGCAGCCGGCCGAACAAGCTGTGGAATCCAACCGGGAGGAGAGGGAGTTGTGCTAGAATCAAGGTGCACGGCTCCGGGGGGGGGAAGAGATAACCGATACAACATGCGGCGTCCGAAATGCGATACCTACAGGATGGCAGAGAGGCTGTGAAAGGGTGCTTAGAGGTGGGAACACCAAGTGACTCTAAGGCCCAAAAGTCACTTCCCACTCAAGTAAACCAATATCTTCCAGTACCAGCCCATCTCATGCAGTGTCAGCCCAAAACACAATTTCAGAACTCTCGGTCTTTCGACCCAGCATCGACACCCCGGCTTATGTTCGACCGACACGAACCGTTTTTATCATATCCACCGTATTATATTCGGTGAGCCGACCAAGATCACCATATATCACTCGTATAGCGGGGAAACCACTGTAGCCAAGCAGAGACCCTCGACAGAGGAGCCAGGAGAAACCGGCGCATAGGCACACTTGAGCGAAATTTTTTGAGCACAGAGCACTACTACATGGGAGTGCATGTCTCCAAAATTGTTTTGCCCTCCCCTCTTTGATAATGGTATGATATTTCGGTTTCTTTCATAATCCGTGGCGCTCGCTAGAGTGATCGGATTTTCGCTGAGCAATCAGTGTGTAAAATTCCCTGCTCTAATTGATTATACTGCTGTGGTAACAATAGCAGGTGGAGGCATTGACACTCGTCCGATTTCAATAATTGTTTCCAATTAGAGCATGGAACTAAGCAGATCGAGACATGCCGTCGCGAGAGCCCCACAAGAATTCCGCGAGACAAGAACGTCTCCATGCATAAGTGTCCCTGAGCACGGCTGAGCGGCAGCCCCGGGTCTTTCCCCAGCAGCCCGGTGGGTTCCAAGCAGAAGGAGAAAAGCAAAACTGATAGACTTACAGACTTTGTCGACCGGAAACCTGGAAGTGGGAAAAAAGGCGTCCCATTTTCTTGCCGGTGTTTCTAATTCAACCCGCATATATTTGATATTACGATGTGTGGTAGATAGAAGAGACTTAATTATGGATACCAAGTTAACGCTCCCCATGGTTTCACAGAGGGATGATTGGCTGAACACGGAATTTCCAACGTAGCAACGACAGCCCATCAGCAGCACAATAATTTACCCCTGTAGCCCCATTAACCCATTATCCACTCACCAATAGCTTCAGCAGATTTGGCAGAAGAATGATAATTCCATAGGGAAATAAGTTTGCCCTAAAACTTGCGTAGGAGGATTTTTCTATAGTGACGCCAAGCTAAGTTCGTCAATCTGCATGGTGTACGAGTACAATAAATGAATGGATGCTGCAATTGCTTTTTTCTTATGCCGTTGCTGAATCGCTCAAGGACTCCAAGACCAGATCCCTGGGTGTTTTGGGGGAGCCGTAAATCGTCCCCGCAGCCCGTTGGTTCCCCTGTGCCTTACTTGCACTGAAGTTGGTCGGGCGGAGCAAAAGGGAACTGGGCCCCTGGGGATGGGGCTTGGTGACCCAAGCTCGGCTCCAGCATTTTCTTCCCCTCATACCCCCCCCTCTTGATCAAGAACAGGGAGCAGACATGGCGTCCCTCGAACATTCGTGAAGCTTACCCATCCAATAGTGTTCTCTGGTGCAACAACTACTCGTAAGTCGGACAAGAACCGTTCATGATTAAATTTTAATCAGGGCCAGGACTCAGGCTTTATGATATGATTGGGGCTAACAAAATTCAGTTCAGCTCAGATCCCCGAATATGATTAGTGGATTCAAACCAACCTCCACAGTTGATAACAATAATGGAGTTCATCAAGGCCAGTACGATGCAGTGGTGTAATACGGTGCAGTAGTTTTGGCATTGATACCGGCCAGCAACCGAACACCCAGACCCTCCCGACAGCAAAGGTGCGGTACAAGTGCGAGTACTGGACCTTAGCCAAGACTTCGAGCACCGATCTGGGATATACTTGTACCAGGCCTACTGGTATTCTAGGTGATCAGAACAGGGATTGCCCGCTTGTTTCGTTTACGAGATGCCGCAATAGCAGCTACCATATTCAGGGATGTTGGGCAAATATTGTCCCACCCGACCTCGACTGCCCGACTACCGGGAATCCACCAGAATACTCTCTCTCCAATTGCTGGAGCCTTACCGGAAAGGGAAGGAAATCCCTTAGTACGATAGTAAGATGTTCGGCTTCTATCTCCATTTGGAACTGGCGTTAGTGAAGGTCTGAGAGTCCCCTCTTTTAGGCCCGATTAAGCTAGTGCTGGCTAAACAGCACGTTGAAACTCCAATTAAGAGCAAGGAGTTCATTTGATGCCTATGGGCATAATATCCACACGGGTGGCGGAAGATTCTGTATCTCACCGGCGCGGGAGCTGCAAGTACTGGACTCGCTTTTGAGGCGGGATAGGGCGGAAACTCACCGGCGTGCGTGATCGGGACGCACTTTCTTGGTCTATACGGTATTCAGAGAATGTAAAAGTGGACACACCTCCGAGAATACAGTGATGATGGCATCATGCCCCCTCTTCAAAAAAAAAGGGGGGGGGGGGTACAAGTGAACAGCCTATCATAATAGTACAGCTCTATGCAATTCCATGAACCCGAGATTAATACAGCTTCGCACCGTATCAGATACAGGGATGGAGGGTCTCCTCGTGTCTTGGGTGAGCACCCTGCTACTGCAACAAGGCGGCCAAGCTTATGGTCCCCCACCCCCGGGTATGATATTGTGCCGGAACGTCATTGTTCCCCCGTGCAAATCTCGAATCCATGCCCAGATGCGTTTCCCCTACTTGAGCACACGAATTCATCCCGCAAGTTCCAGCAGCAGAGGTTTACCCCTCAAGGAGACCCACACTAAGAATTGAATTATTGATTTGATAATACTTTCGACGATAGGCCTCAGAAAGTCTGGAGCGGTCAGAAAAAACGATCTAGCTGATATCCTCCAGAATCAACTGCTGAAATCAGCAGGACTGATACCCTTGCACTTGCACCCGGAAATTCCCCACCCTCTTGATCCGAGATATATGATACGTCCCACTCCAGTACGCCTTTCGTGAGAGACGCGCTAACCCAGACTCAAGCCCGCCCTATCACTTTCGCCCCGCTTTTTTGGTTCTCTAGCTCGGCTGTTTTCCCTATCGGGCACGTACAGTTCCTACCCCTGGCTCCAATAGTTCCTCTTGTATGTCGAAGGAGCCTTGGGGCTTTTAGCGCAAGAAACACCGCTATCTGATCCTTAAGATGGTGTGGGGTTTGAACAGGTTTTCATAACATAAAAAACCAAGCCTGCATCACAGTCACACCCGTGCTCTCTTAGATCCCGATAGTCCGGATGCCTCGCTGTCCCGTATGAATCTCTATGGGTTCTAAAAAAATTTGCTCCAAAACCTGACCCATCGTCCCGGATCTCCCGTTGTACAGGACAGATGCCTTGGATTTTTGGCCATCCGGGCTAGCGGGATGCGACCACAAACATATCAGAAGTATCATCTTTGCATCTCAAGTACCGGCATTGTGAAATCCCGAGGGATGGCATGATTCCAATCTGATGGTCAAGTCCCAGCCACCCAAGCGCGTCCATATATCGTAACCACGCTGTGCAAGGGATAAGAGAGACATGCACAGCAGGGCCGCTTCCCGTACTGTAGCCGTTCCCCACAATTCTTTTCTTTTCTCACCTGTATCCTCACTCTTGGTCCCAATGCTCATTTTAGGCACTGGGCCTGCATCACTCATATTCTTCTGGGGACCAGCCGAGTTCGCTGGCACCCTGTCTCGTGTTACATGACTCCCGCTAGGAACCCTGCTGGGAGGCCCAGCAAAACCCCGCCTCTCGGAAATGTCAAAGAGTTGTGACCAGCCATCGATAGCCAGAGTGGGAATCTGCTATTTCTGGTGTAACCGACGTTCTTGTGTGTTGTGCCATAATCAATTGGTGTTCTGCGGGTCAAGCGGCCCCACGAATAGGCTAAGGCTTGGATTTTTCACACGCGCGTAATTTTTTTCTAAGCACCGCGGTAAAGGCGCTAAAAAAGAACAATAATAAAAGAAGATAATAATAAAAATAGAAACTCTTCAGCAAAAAATCTTCAGCAAAAAAAGACAGGTTAGAAATCTTCCCCTCACTTGAAGGCTTGTAAGCGATCAATCTCATGCCACTAGATTCCTACTCTTGTACACGTAGACTGTGCCTGCGTAGCGCGTTATGCAGGCGAGGTGGAAAACAAGAAACCCCCCTGCTGCTGGATTTTAGTAGTATCAGCACCCACTTCGTAAGCTGCAGTGGTGTGGCCCTGCGGACAGCGTTTGCAGCGCGCCTAACTGATAGGAAAGATAGGCACAAGATTTGAAGACTACCGCACCAGAGCGGCACAATACTACTACGTATGGCCATACGGCCTTGGTATCGGCCCACTCATGAGCCCATCCTCTCTGTATCGCTCTATTCTTCCACCACTTTTAGTCTGGCTCACCCTGCATCCCAGAGATATAGGGGGTTCCTCCAATCTTAATGCACTTTGGCGCCTGTGATACTGTATCGGTCCGTTTTGAAAACCCTCGGACCTAACCACTACGGCAAGTGGATACCGCAACATGCAATCCTCTCGGGAAAGCTCATCACCTTTTCATCGTATCCACACGCCTACGGCGGGATCCTCCGTCGGTGTGGTTCTTTCCTTGAATTTCCCTTTTCCTTCCGCTGTTCGTTTTCGCTGAGAACCATGAGTGACACCATTCCCCTGGATGGAATGGATTTGATACAACAAGCCCAGGGGGTTCCATTACTATTTCCCAGGAGAATTTGGGGATATTTGTGGTAATAATGGCCGAGGCTCTCACCGCCTATCTGGGGGACTTAGCAATGGGTAGAAGATAGCAATGGGTAGAAGATAGTGAGCGCAATTCCATGACCTGCTCCAAACTCTCACTGTTTCATCATAACATGGGGTGCCGAGTGTCACGCTTTCCCTCGGCCTCTTTGGATATCCTGCTCTGACTGCCACAAGCCCCAAATCAGCGATTTCGGAGCCCGAGTGAGCGATTATGACGATGGCAGTTTCTTCTGTCAAAGACCTATTTACCACAAAGCGATGGAGACCTGATTGACTCCTCGGAAGCGGTAGCCCGCCTTGAGAGCTCAGCTATCCTAAAAGCAAGTATATCATCCCGGGCTCATGTTCTCATTTTTTCTTCAACTCGGCTCAAAAGCAATTTTCTACGCAATGAAATCCCACCCTAAGACGTTGATATTGATGGGTTCCTTCCCTTCTTTTGTTGTTCGACCCACACACATCGGCGTCTGGCATTCCTCGGAGTCCCGCTTGGCCGAGATAGTGGAGGCATCCATTGAATCTAGTAGTTGGAGTCGGATCGCCATTGACACGTATAGACCTCATCTTCAAGTCCAGAGAAGGAAATCGCCCTGAAAGGGCCGGACTCAGACCTTAAAAGACCATTAAGGCAGTAGTTATCTTTCGATTCTGACTAGCCCATCGAAAATGGATTTTTTGCGCGGGATATTATCATGGGGCAGGGCTGCCGATCGCGCCGTCCGAAATGTTTCTCAACCTCCTTCCGAGGCTCTGGAACCTAGGTGTTTAGTGCCATTATAAGCTCATTGGGCCAAACTGAATAGTTACGGTCACTCAAAATGAACTAGATATGTATCATGTCGCCCCGCTACTGTACTATCAATCCACTACCCGGGACCCATGAGATTACGCGATGGGAAGCTGCAATACAGTGCAGGTAGTACATGTAAGAGCCAGCCACCTGTGTTAGACATAGCACGGATGCAAAATCCTCCCTAGAAATGTCTTCTCATTTACAAGAGACGAACTAGTTCGCCCCGCGGATGAGAACTAAAATCGCAATGTCAGTCAGTAGTGGATTCTGTCAGAGGGTGTTGTTGCTGACGTCCCTGCCAAGGGTCACAATAGACGCTAGCATGGCTGCGGTTGTGCCTGTCCGGTCAATTCCTATAAACTCGCTTGGAATACTATTGCTTCCTTCGATGCAATGCATGAAAAAAAATGAAAAAAAAGAGGGACTCGTACAATCCCAATATACTAGTATAGACCTACAGATGGGTCTGTGTGCTGGAAAAAGTGTAGAATATGCAGCTCAGCGCACACGGACCATACCCGAAAGGCAACCATGACCAGATGGAGCTGGGGAATCCGATGAGCCAAGTGGAGAAACTCGAGTGCCATCGCAATTCTTCTATCATCTAGAGACCCGAACCAATGGGAAAGGTTGTTGAGCTGTCTGTTACAGAGGCGCATGCATTGACGTCCAGGGCTGTGTACATGTGCGGTACGAGCACAGTACATGAAAAAAAAAAGGAAGGAAGGAATCAACTACTGTAGGGGAGAAATAAATTGTTAATTTGTTGTCAGTCGGTCTCACACCTAATCGATAGCTCGGTGTTCACTAAGCTACCGTAGACGAATATTAGTAGGGGTGTTGAGGTGCGAGTCTCCGGCATGAAGCAATACTGTACCAGTAGAACCCGAAGGATTGAGTCTGAGTTTGGTTTAGGCGTTGAGGTGCACACTAATAATTTGCCATACAGGCCCTTGATCCTTGGGTACTTCATGGCTGCCACCTGCAATAGCGCTCGGGTGGCAATTGTAGCGAATACACTCAGAATCCATGGTCGGGATGGGTATAGAGCCTCGTTGTTCAACAGCACTAGGAATATCCAGCGGCGGGCGTGAGAACGTGTGCTTGTACTGAACAATGGCTTCTGCTCTCGTGCAAGCATGGAGGCCCGGGGGGATGCGACTCCATGCGAAAGAATAACGAGAAAGGGGGAGAGTAATGGTTACTGGGATTCATGGCAGAGAGCTTTGGGGCCGATAACGCCTGTCTCCATCTCCCCCCACTCTACGTGTTCCACAGACATTCGACGCTGTGTACCGCCCCCGTGTAGTCGGGTGTAATCTTGTAACCTAACCTGCGCTGTCGGGATTGTGGAGGAGGACTATTTTGTCCCCGATTTATTGCACTTCTGGGTATCTGCCCCTGGACGGCAGAGAGATTGGTGGAAAATGTGACCTAGTACCTCACAATTTTAGCCTTAGCGCAGCAGCTGCTTACACTACCAGTACCACTAAGCCGCCCGAATCAGACTCCTTGTTGTGTGTCCAGGTGTAGTCACCACGCCAATCCGCTCAATACGGTAGTAGATGGAATACCATCGCTGGATGCTACCGCGAATCTTTTCTTTTTTTCCTTTTTTTTTCCTTGAGCGGAAAAACAGCAAATCACGAAAAGGCCGACGACTGATATGCATGCACTCTCAATGCTTGGGCAGCAGCACTGTGGAGATAGTTCGGTGGGGGGGTGATAAACGGGGCCGGTACAGTACGCTTCACACTTGATTGCAGACTCCCCCAAAACTGTTCTAAGGTAGAGTGGGTATCGGCGACCCACACATCCGACACGCCCGAATCCCTATATAAACCAGGCTGCCCGTCCTGCAATGACAATTCTTCAGCAGACTCGACAACTCCTATAACCCACTGAAGAAGCACGATCTAGCAATTTCACATTCTGCCCCAAAGCCTTCACCTACAATATCTATCATGTCTACTACTATCACCACCGCTGCCCCGCTCATCACAGAGACCCTGCCTAGCACTCTGACTGTCAAAGAGGAGTCCACTCGCAACAAGTTCCCCACTCCCCCGAAATACTCAGGTGCTCTCGACAAGTACGAGAAGTTCGACGTCACTCGCGTCGTCGGTACCGAGTTCAAACAAGGCATCCAGTTGGCGGAGCTTCTAAAGGCCCCCAACTCTGATGACTTGATCCGCGATTTGGCCATCCTCGTAGCTCAGCGGGGTGTTGTCTTCCTCCGCGCCCAGGAGATCACCCTTCAAGAGCAGAAGGAACTTACCCAGAAATTGGGTGCTCTGAGCGGAAAGCCCGACAGCAGCGGGCTCCACACCCACCCACTCACCCGCGAGGTAATACAGTCTCTAGTACTCTTTCGTTATCATCTCTTGCTAATAAAGTTTTGCAGTTCTCTGAACTTGGCGACGAAGTCACTGTCATTAGCACCGAAGGAAAGAAGGGTCTTAACCGCAGACTCCGCCCATCCTACAAGGATGAAAGATCCGGCCTTGCCAGCTCGGGATGGCATATGGAAATCACTTTCGAAGAGATTCCAAGTGACTGTATGTAACAGAATCCCCCAAATAACAGCCGGACACTGACTGGTAAATAGACTCTGTCTTGAAAATGACTACCCTCCCAGAGACCGGCGGAGACACCCTTTGGGCTTCCGCGTATGAGGTGGGTTTTGCATGTGGTGCCGCTGGCGCTTCCGGAATTCCATGCTAACATCATGTAGGCTTATGACCGTCTCTCCCCTTCATTCCGCAAAACTCTTGAGGGCTTGACCGCCACTCATGACTCCCCCAGATTCGCTGAGGTCGCCGCCCGCGATGGCTTTCAGCTAAGAACCGACCGTGGCGCTCCTCAGAACTCTGGCCTCGACTTGGTTGCTGTTCACCCCGTCATTCGCACCAACCCCGTCACCGGATGGAAGGGTCTCTTTGTCAACAAGGGATTCACCCGCCGCATCAATGAGCTCACCAAGGATGAGTCCGACTATATGTTGGACTTCCTTTTCAAGCACGTCAGCGAGAACCACGATCTCCAATGCCGGTGAGTAACCATCCCACTTGATTCCAAAGGATATAGATTTCTGACACGTTGATAGCTTGAAATGGATGGCGTACGAGAACGAGAATGCTCACGATGTTGCCATCTGGGATAACCGCAGTGCTTTCCACACTGCCACTGATGACTACTTCGACTTTGGCGGTATCCGCAGGGGAACCATGTTCGTTTCCCTAGGAGAGAAGCCCTACTATGACCCCAACAGCAAATCCCGCCGTATTGATTTGGGCCTCGGCCCCTTCTCTGGCCAATTCGAATGGCTATAGATTGTTTGCCCCCCCTCCCCCCAAAGTTAACCTCCGCGTGGGAGAGAAATTAGCGCTCATGGCCCTCAAGCTTGTTACGATTTCTTTGGATCCGAATTGTCATTTTGTTTTTTTTTTCCTGGGCGTGTTTGGAATGGAGTGCTTTGGGGGATTTGGCTTTTCTTTTTCAATGCTTTGAATGATAGCTCGCTGAATATATTGGGATTATCACGAACGCTGAAGACCATTATGTGACAAATCATGATATTTGCCTGGTTAGGGGAGTGTGCAGCTTCTGGCTGGCAGGTCTGCCCCCGAATTTGCTTTTACCGAACCACCGGCCTTGCATCGCCTGAGATTTCTCGAGCCGCTCTACTCTAAGTGTACTGTATGGGTACATTACTCTCCCCAAGGAAGAGGAACCCGAACATTGAGGGGATGTAATTTTCTTCACCTACACATGGTGATGTACTGATAGGCCATATGATACTGTCTAACCCTTATGTTTGGGTACGTGTTGGTACCGGTACAATACTACGCTTCTGGCTTGAGAAGAGTTACTTGTATACACGGGCTGCTTGAAACGTTGGTGTCTGTAAAAGTTTGTCGGGACTCAGTCACTCGGGTATGCTTGTCATCGTTAGCCGAGCTCAGACAGTTCGTGATGGCTCAATCCTACTCCGCTGCCGTTACCGCCTCATGTGTCTCGTTACGCAATGCGCTCCTTTGGTTTTTCGCAGAGTTTGGGCCCTGGGTTCCCGCATGTCTTGCCAAGCCCTGTCGCTCACTTCCCTCTCGGAACACACACTTCTAGGGGGGGCACGGATACCGCAGTGAGTTGGCCTAAGGAGAAATAGGGTACCGGTAAATTTAGGCGTTTCTCACTCCTTCTATGGATGCTTCCAGCGGACCGCTATGCCCTAAGATCACCCAAAAAAACCCCCTGATGACCGACGGGACCCCGGGATTAGGCGCGCGCGTGGCTATGAAACCGTGACACGCCATAGGCGTTTCTTCTGGCCTCTGTCAGGGGAGTGGTTCGCAATTAGGAGGAGGGTGACTTGCTGTCCTAGGCGAAGTGATGAAAGTTTTGGGCTCCCGGTGTGCCCCTAAAGCGAGTCGGGTATCCGTCGATTCGATTTTGCGAATATTTTGCACACTGTCAGCTCATTCGAGGTCAGTGAGCAGGGTATGCATTAGCCTATTATTTTGGCTCTGCTGAGTGCTTCTTATTCGGTGGGTCTTGGGGGAGTGGAGGGGTGAGTGGCAACTGCAGCAGGTAGTCGAAATAGAAATACTGGATTCCCGTTGTCAAGGGCTGAAGCGGAGGATTGCCCTATCACGGCCCCTGCAGGAGTGCGCCATATTCTCGGGGCCCCGTTTAGTTTGGGATGACAAGAAAGGGGCAACCGAAAAATCGGGTACGACGTCTAATCGAAGGCTGATGTTGAGGCGGGCGATGGCACCCTGATCTAATTTGCTTGAGAGTCGTGCGACATCAGTTCCGACAAACACGATTTTAGGGCCCTCAACCATTGCCTCACCTCTCAACCCCCCCCCCCCCCCCCGGTGGAAGAAGGGGGAGAATTGAGGGCGTTATCAAGCTAACACTTTCTGCTAATGGAAACCGCAATCTATCCCAGACTTTTATAAGACAGACATTTGGGATCCCTACTCCGGCTGACTGCACCTCGCGATTTATGCCATCTAATCATCTTCTGCTCTATCTACTTATCCGTTCAACCGTTGCTTGGTATAAGACATCGAGCGGCAATGTTCAGCCCCTGTGAGTTGGGGGAGAAGAGAACCCTGTCTCCTGCAATTAACTGTGATATTCTTGCGCTCTCAAATGGAAAGATTGTCTGAGTTCTGTTATCTTTCTGCAACACTCAAACAAGGTCAGATAATCCATTACCAAGATCTATGACATTTGTCTTCTTTCCAACCTATCAAGGATAATCCAAGCGTCGTTCGGAAAGCTCAATATATTCCAAAAAAAAAGACTAAAAAAAGACTTAAAAAACTGATAGTATATTATGATGTTGAGTTTGTTGGGGCGCTGATACGGGTTTCCTCGTGGAAAAATCTTGACCGAACCTGAATTGGTCATGGATCATCACTCTTCCATCAATATACAATTTTCGATCTGACCGACGGTGTCCCTAATTTTGAGGGACGAGCGGTCCAGGGACTACTAGTAAAATTCCGCGGCCAACTATGGGGCGACATGCGAGGCCCAAAGAATAAACTTCTTCTGAAAATCTCAGGTCATTGCCCGTTGAACCATTTGTCAAATGTGGAATTACAATTCTCCAGCAGGGAACCCGCTCATATCACCCCTTTAGGCTAACTATCTCCCTTGGTATTATCCTGTGAAACGCTAGCCCCGACTAGCGAGCCAATTGGGGTCGCTGACTCCACATTAACGACCCGAGTTGAATGACTACAAAGAGTCGGAAAGTATATCACTCCTTATATCTACAATGAAGCCTACCACACGCACGCCCCGCCCCTCTAGATATCTACACATCTATGACATCCCCGAAGGCTACTACATTCGTAGGGCCATGGAGGGTCAAAGATTTCAAAAACCCGTCTCTCCCGACTGTTTTGCTGTTCGGTATCCGTTCGTTCGGCATCGGAGGTGGATGGGAACTGAAAAACCGTCATGGCGCCACGGCATGAACTATGTAGCATGATGGCAACAATCTGATGGCAACTCGCTCACAACTTAATGGCGACTGCGGTAGTGTAGTAGACTCGCGCGTAGCACAGGGTAAAGCACTTCAGTGGCGGTGGTGGTGTGTGTGGAGTGGAGACGTTCGACTACGAGGAGCTCTCGACTGACTATCTAGAGACTATAAGGCCCTATTCTGCGCGTCACTATACAAAAATATGCCATATTTCTGAAAATAGCATATTTTTTTATACAGAAAGCAAAAGACCCATAAAGGGAAATTTTAAATTGCAGAGAGATAGCAGACACCCCTCTACATATTCGGCACAGGGAAGAAGCAATTGAAGGCTCTGCCATTGAGGAGTAGCAGAAATGATGATATGACGAAATATAGAATGTCTTGTCCCACAATATTTCCCAACATCATCATTTCTGCTGCTCCCCAATAGTAGAACCTCCGATTGCTTCCTTCCCCATACAGAATATATGGAAGGATGTCTGCTATCTCTCTGTGATTTAAAGTTTCGCTTTATTTGGCTTTCGTCCTCCCTATAAAGAAATATGTTGTTTTCAGAAATATAGCATATTTTTATATTGCGAGCGCACTCAGCACACAAAACAGGAAAAACACACACAACGGCAAAACCCCACAAAACAACTGTCACGACTCCTAAGCCGGCGGTGCCCTAAACTATCATATTGTCGCATATCAAAAAAACTGAACGCGCCAGGGTAGCAACGGGAAAAACTTTTACCATCCTAACAGCCAGTGCCTATTGCATGTCGCTTATCTGATTCTAATAGTTACCCCAGGGTGTCCGGTTATGTTTGATATGTAACAATACCTTAACTATCAGATGGGATTACATCTATCATGGCAATCTCGGACGAGGCATTAGCCAGAGGGTGGAACTTGGATGAGATGGGCTTGCGGCAGAATTGAGGAGAGAATGGCGTTTGATTGCTGGGCTAGGCTGATGTAGGTGTGTCTGCGAGATTTCTTGGGCAACAGGTTCCGGAGATTTTTGGAGAAGCTACCGAAACGAGGGCAGAACCTGAACGGCAGGCCTTTAAAAGATAGGGCATCAGGGTGCCGGCCCATGGTGGCCGGAATATATATTATACGAACTTTCATTGGGCCTGACAAGTGCCGATGGGCAGGAGTGACATTCCATGATGCTTGATGTAAGGGGCTATTGCTAGTGCTGGGAAAGAAGAGCACAGAAACCTCACTCCCACCTCCAGAGTGGCTGTAAATGGTTCCCCCGCCCAAGGTTAAGAAAGAGTTCGAAGTCCTGTGACGAGAAAGAGAAAAAATGAGACTGGAAACTAGAAACATCGATTCCCGAGGGAAAGAGTTCTTTTTATATATCCTGTCTGCGGGAAGAGGGACCGGGCGGAGATCTCCGGGGGAAAAAATCCTGGATTCTCCAATTTTTCCTCCAAACTTTCCACCCTTTTCCACACATTAAGATTTGACCATTCCACAGAGCATATTCAACTGGAGGTTTCCCACGATCGAGTTGATTCATTTCGGACAAGCAGCACCGGGGCCAAAGCAACGGACGCATTCGAATGTATTGGAGAGGCTGAGTGCTGGGCTGGGTTGAATTAGCACACCCGATTATGACGGCAGGGTAGGAGCTAGGGAAAACTCACGTATCACCCTCAACGCACTCGAACTCGTCCTCCCCCTCAATGCATTTTCCACTCCCATATCCACCGTAGAAAAGGCAGACGTATCTGCTTGGGATCTTGGCACTATATCGTTCACCATAAACTATTTATTAGAGAATTCCTCCTGGCGGGCAATGGCATTTCTTACCTGTCGACCAAGTTTGAGTTAACAGCACCAAGAAGGGTGTCTTCGCCGAGGTTCACGGTGACCGGGTTTCCAGCAGCGGTGACGCCCTCCCCAGCTTGGTAGTTGGGCAAGTTCCAAAGAGTGATGTTCAATTTCTCAGCGGCGACGCTGGAAGTGGCCACAATGATGGAGACGACAAGAGCTGAGAACTGCATTTTCAAACAAGATTCCGGGCTGCCAAAGAAAGAGGCTTTCAAATCGTGGGTATGTGGAAAAGACTGTAAGTGTGGGGTGTGAGAAAGGAAGTGAGGTTTAGGGAGAATTGAGGGCCCTTTATGCTGCCTCCTCGTGGGCACTGAAGCTGTGGTTCCGAGGGTTCGTTCAATCAAGCGGAGAGACTCTGTCCGGCCTCCGCTCGGCTGGATAAACTTGGTACATCCTCCCGGTATCCGTGTGGTAAACTATTGAGGTTGTGAGGGCTCCCTGATGGGTGATATTTTGTTTTTGGGATATATCGAATCGTGGGGGATGTTTGGATTTTGGGGACCATGGACTACGGTAATTGGTCAGGAGGTAATATACCTCCCACCTCCCCCATCTTGCTAACCAATTCTATACAGCAACTCATCTTATAAAGCCCCAAGGCAGAAAGCACCCTATATCCTGGTATTAGCGTTCCTGTAGTCTAGGATCTCATAAGCTCGGTATATTCAGCTCCGGCTGGCTCTTACTTCCCTTTCTACTCCCATTTTTTTGTGAGAGATATCGTGACAATATTCGTAATGTCCTGACGTTTGTGAACAGACCACTATTGCATGATGCCAAGGTCAGGGCAAAAAAGCTGATTTTTGGCGGTATGCAATAGCAGTAGTTGTGTTCACAAACGTCAGGACATTACGAGTAGAGGGGATATTCCCTTCATGGTGACTTGGAATAGGATTTCAATGTTTCGGCAGGCTAAGGCAAAGAGGGCTAGTACACTGCGGTGACAGCAGAAATCTGACAAAGTAATACGTTGTTATAGCTTATTCGACCAATGCCGGATAGCGGTAGTCTATAAGGATCTAGACCGCCGCGGCACCCGGGCATTCGTGTTTGTCCCTAAGATATCTGAAAACACACAAAGAGATGGGAAAAAAAAGGATGGGAGTGACCCTTCAATCTCCCCGGAAATCGGTGAGCTGGTTCCACCGCCATAAAATAGACATCATCACGAAGAAAGTAAGTGTTACACGAACAAAAGGAGGAGAAAAGGAAATAAATTTTGAGCCTCCCCTCCCCCTTTTTTTATCCTCTCAACCGAACTCTGTACTGTAACCACAGCGGTTATGATCTATCCTTCACCCTTGAATCAGTAGCTTTGATGTCACATCGGCAGTGGGACCGTAGGAGGGTGGCTGTGAAACCTGTACCTACCATATGTGGCATAGGGGGTACTGTACGGGCAGGGTGAAATCCCGTACGACTGTATAATCTACACCCTCTTCCAGACCTCTAATCCCCCTACTTAGAGATAAGAGCCCCTGAAAAGGATTAGTGTTTTCCTCACAACATAGGGCGCAAGTGTGGTAAGTGTGTTGACGCTCATTAACAGGTGTTCACAATTCCGGTAGCCCCCTCAAAGTAGCTCTACTGTGGTCCGATGGGGCCATTTTCGCCCGTACGAGTAATCTCCTAGTGAATTACGGGAGATTTACGGGGCTGCGGTCAAGTATGCGACCTTGGCGGGGGCCCGGACAAATTTCCTGACCACTGTGGCAACACTTGGGACGGCAATGAATAAGGCCGAGAGTTGCTGAACACGGAAGGTTTTCGTGGAGAGTGGGCAGCGATCCTGGGTCGTGGAGGATCTAGAAGGACCTAGGAACATAGCCGGATTGCTTTACGGTGATGCTTTATAGTTGCACCATCTCATAGAGGCGAACACTGTAGAAACTAGTATGTTAAGTACAAGGTACTAAAGCTAATACTAGGATCCGGGACAGGATGTGCGATTAGTCCAATGGACTTTAGAAATTGAGCGACACTATCAATTCAGGGCCAGAAGGAGTGGAAAGGCTATTGAAAGAAGGGGGAAACCACTCTAAATCCAGCCATGATAGTTGCCAATACATCTGGGGACTTAGGAAGAAAGGTTACCATAAAACAGATGTTTATTATTTATTATTTTGTCTCATTAAGCTTATAGAGCCTATCATAGTAGCTATGAAGCTAGCCAATGCCATAGTTGCCAGGGTGTACTAGCGTGCTGGATGATATCCCCCTCCCCATGGCCCCTACAGTCTCTGGATAAATACCTAAGCACAGAGGCCTTGGATCTTTAACCATCCTCGATACTTTCGTCCTCTGACTCCCCCAGGTTTGCCAATTCTCTCCACCTTTTCGTTGATTACCAAGCTAACTTCCTATAAAAAATGTGTCAACTTTAAATCTGTGACGTCACAACTAGAGCCTATATCACTGATCTAGGGGGAACTCCTGATGGGGAACATCAAAGAGTATAATATTGTTTCACTCCTAAAAGAAAGAAAAAGGGGTCACATATTGGTGGATTAGTAGAGCCCTAAAGTAGGACTACCGTTCGTGACAATTGACCCAGGTTGCTACCGACCGGCACTATATTCTCGGAGCAAGCCAGTAGCCCATGGCCTCTCTCTCCAAGCCCTCCACCGTTCCATACCCAACCCACGGGTGTTTGCCAAGAATACCTTGGTGAGCCGAATATTTGGTGCCGGCTCCGGCACCATATCAATAATCCGATACGGGTATATTCGCAAAATTACTGGGGTATACCCAACCGGTCTCTCCCCGTTCGCATTGCTTTCCATTGGACGGGCCAACCCAACCCGAACATCCACCTATCCCACAGTAGATCCGCAAGTACCACCCGCCTGGCTAGTGATACAAGACCCAATGACCCGGCAAGACAGCGGAGAACCACAACCAAATAATAAATCCACAACGGTCTGAATACCGCCTGGTGCCGACTCCAGCAACATATCGGCGGGTGGAGATGTTCTTGGCAGAGACGGGCTCAGATCATGTCGTACCTAACCAACTACGGTAGGCTTACTCTCGCAGCACCCTCGAATTCGTTTCTTCCTCAAATTCGGATTCTGGGTTACGCAGGGCGGGTACCAGATGTACCAGTAACAATAGGGTAGAAATTACTCGACAGTCGATTGTCCCCCCCACCTACTTGAGTATAGGATTTTAGTAGTTGAGATAAGAATTCAGTAGCGCTTAATCTATGTCGGCCAGTGCAAGTATCGCTGCAGTGACTGGCGTAACCTAGAACCCGAATTTGAAGAGGAAACGAATTTGAGGGTGCCGCGATATTAGTTACACCAAGAATCGGCTTCCGGGGGTGGTTAGCTTTACATCGGGGCGGCGGCCATAACAAAAACCTATTTCCAAGAGTCCTTGGGAGCCAATATTCGTGCCCCTGGTTGTCCTCATTATACTGTCCCTCTTCGCCGAACCTCGTCCCAAACCAGTCCTCTATCAAGTTGGTAAAAATACTAATATATATCATACAAAGTACCGTATCCGGTCAGTAGTTATGCAACAGTTCTTGACGGCTAGCCGGCCAAGACGTCTCCCTGTCTCGGCCGTATAAGAGGGTCCCATTCTTGTATTATACCAGAAAAACCCGCTGAATCTACTATCAGCTGTTAGGCTCTTAGTCTTCTCAATCCGAGAACTGCCCTAAGAAGGAACAGTGCTTTCTAGACGGGATATAACTTTTCCTAGCTGAGCCCACCAGATGTTATTAACCGGTATCAATAATTTCGTTAACATGCTTTACTAGGCCTATCAGCTCATCATAAGTTTACTTGAAGCTTAACAAGTTAATAAAGTTGCGAGGGCTAGTAAATGAGGCCCACCACACCACAGGCCCCATGCTATACCGTTCGGGGAAGCACTGGTCCTTGTTAAGAACTTTGTCTTTAAGGCAAGGGATTGGCGTGGCGGGGAAATGGTGAATCACGACAGTTTTTGCGGTACTTGTACAAGATAGAGATTATTTTGCTGGTTGACTATTATTTGTTCCCCTGGATCGAATTAACTTTCCTTCGCCTACGAGGGCTATCTTGTTGAAGAGGAGGACTCGAGCACGATCATGATTTCCCTGCTGGGGGTGATATTTCGAGTAATTTTTCTTAGGAGACGCAACTTTACATTGATTTCTAACACCATCTAGTAGTAGCGGTTTTTACTTTGTTTTGTTTTTACTTGGGATTTTCCTTCATGCAATGGTTGACCCCCAGGAAGTGCTTGCCATGTGCCTAAAATCACGCCACGGTTCTGACAAAAATAATAATTTCCGGTTTAGTATCTCTACCTGGTAGCGAAACATCTCCGTTTATCCCCGTTCAAGTGCCCGGGATTCTTCCCCAGATTAACCTACATTAACAGTTCGCTTGCCTTCCGGTAGGTATGGGTATGATACTTGCACATAGAATACCGCTTTCGGTAGTAATCTACCTCGAAAGTCCTTCTCGGCATCCTCAAACACCAACAACGACTCTTGCAATCACGAATAGCTCCATAGATTCTTCCACCATGACGGCAGGGGGTATGTCTAAGTTATGAATTTCAGTTTCTTCTCGCTCCTCATGAGTTTTCCAAGTTGTAATAGAATGAGTCCGCAGATTCTGGAACTGGAGCGATCGTAGCGGGGAACAAAGTTACTAAGGGATATCGGGGAATTTGAGATTGTGTATTATACAGTGGGTACATTAGACAAAATATCTGCTGAAAACCACCCTGGCCGCCAGCTGAAGCTGGACCTTGCAGGACAATAGGAATGCCCATAGTGATAGTGGTGAACCTAGATTACTACATGAAGTGAAGGGGATGAGGTCTACAGCACTGCCTATTGGTATCTATTCTGTGCTTGGCAGCGTAGGCTCGGGGGTTAAGTGCAGAGCCACTCTCCACGCAGCCATGATGTAGGAAATAACAGTTAAATGTCACAGAAAGGACTAACGTGAGTACGGAAATCAATAGTTGTAGACTATATTAAAGCTCGTCCCGGACGAACAACGATATCTTCACTGGAGGCTTCAACAGACCTGAAACCGTTGGTGATCAGGCCTTTTTTCCCCGCGAAGGAGGTAAGATTAACGAACCGACCAAGTAAGTATAACCGCCACAGACATGGTGATGATGTAGAGAAGTACGCAGCAAGAGATAGAGGGGGCTCAAGGCCCCGTTGGAGAAACAAAACGACAGCACACCGTGAAAATAAACGAAAAACTGAATACGCCTAATAAACCCATGTGGTGCCTACCTCACCGGTCTCAACATCCGCAGACTCCTTCTCAATTGCCTTGGCCTTTACAGGTTTTTTGTCGTCCACTTGGATGTCCTCCCTGCCATTGAGATTATTTCCGGCATGACGGTCGAAATTGACCAATTCATGGGCAATAGAGGATTCGATAAGATCGGCGTATAACTTCTGGGCAATTTTTTTGGAGAAATTGACCTGGCACGGTCAATAAATGACTGAAATTTAATGACTGATGCATAGCTTACTTTATCGGCGGTCTCCCCAACTTTGGTCAAGACATCATCGACTCTCCATTGGTCTCTAACAGCCCCACGTTCAGGTTTGATACGAGAAGCGGCCTCAATGAAGCGCATGCGCTCGCCTGGGAGGATTAGCCGTCTTGTAAAGCTCAAGAGCTCGCCAGAGGGAGAAGAGTATACCAAGAAGAGTGACAATCTGACGGTCAAGGTCGTCAATGCTTGTGCGGACCTCTGGCATAGTGGTGACGCTAGCTGGGTCGAGCGCGGTATGAATGCTCTTGTTAACCATATTTGCAGATTTGGCTTTGGCGGTTTCTGGGGTTGGATTTCTTGAGGGAAGTCTGTCAGATGGCGGAGAAAACGAAGCGAGAAATGTTTGGCCTAGGGAGTATCGAGGGAGTAGGCTAGCGGAGGGAGCAACGGTGGTAGGGCTAAGGCTCTGATCGGGTATACTAAGGCTCTATAAGTCGTAGGTTCAGCGGATGTGGAGTCTTTTATACTCGAGTAGTCGCCCCAAACTAAAGAGCGGGTGGGGAGCGGATCCTGGATCACTTTTACAAGTTTCAAGTCCGCAAACGACTGCGGCTTGGTGGCCAGAGTACACGTTCCTCAGAACAACCCGGGTACAATGGCCAGAACCTATTAGCCGGAACATACCGAGGTTGATTCGGCCGGTTAACCTTGAATAACTGTTCTATAACTTCTTTCCGACCTCGCTGTTGTACAAGTACTGTGCAGTAGCAATACACGATCGTCAAACTACGGGTTTCTGTCCTTGAGCCCCTAATACAGCCACCTCAAGGGCATGCTCTTGATTAATGCGGACAAGCCCTATACAGGAGCAGGGCGGCAATCACTCCGGCTCGGTGCCTCTGCTGCATTCTCCAAGAAATCAAAAAATATCTAGGCTTCTGGTGGAGGTACTTTTAGATATAAGATGTTATCTTTGCAGTGCATCTTTAGCCCGCCCAGGACAAAGTGGGTCCAATGTCACTCCCGGGTAGAGGAACATTCTTTGATAGATGGTGGCATTTCGAGGTGACGATTGCGTGTTTAGTGCGTAACTGACGAGGGGGCAAATCCCAGGGTTGAAGCCAGAAGCGAGTGGTTTTAATTGATCCTGTAGTTTCGGATACCTTGTATATGCTCTAGCTTCGGCAAACGTTGGAGCTAGAAAGAGACCTTCTACCTGATGCTCACGATGAGTAACCCCTTCAGTGGCGAAGGTGCGCAACTCCCTCGATTTCGATAGATATCGTTTATTTCGAGTACTCGGGGGGTTATCAGAGGTGGGGAAACATAGCCCTTGTGCTAGTAGAGATTTATATGGGATCGGCAGAGATAGTCTTCCGATTTTTACTAACCCATCTTAGCACTTTCAAGGTGCCTGAAATCCACCATCTCCGCCATCCTCGTGACATCCGATCCCAGTAACAAAAAGTTCCGATAGGGGCTGGTGTTTTACTAGCACGGTATAAGACTAGCCCACTAAATTCATTGGATCCCATCAACTCTTTTTTACAACCTCCCAAGATGAACCTGTCCTTGATTTCAAGGGATATCGCAGTAGGGTAATAAAGAATTACCAATTCCTGATCCCTGTTGGTCAGAGGCCCATTTTGGTTTTGTATCAAGCGAAGACTGTAATGGTATTGGTGCCGAATATGTACTCGTCCCAGTCGAGAAGTATACTCACACCCCGTCATCCTGGAAGGCCAAATCCTAAGAATCTGGCCGACATAGCGAGTGATCCGGGGCAATAGGTCAGGCTTTGGTGTAAAGAAATTCAGAACCCCCTTAGACTCGTACCAGATAGCGAGGTATCCGGATTATCGAGATCCGGGAGGGGGGTATATTTGTAGGACTCTTAGATGCCCAGATATTTACCATATACCTGTATTTCTCCAACCTCTGTTTCTGGGCACTCCTTGCCTGGGACGAGCAGCCCAAGATGCTATTAAGTTTACTAGTTTAGTATAGCGGAATACCAATTACGGTTCTGTATCAGGGTGCCCAAAAGGGCTTTCGGATTATCGGAGCACCAGTGGAGCAAACACCGTCCTCCGAGCGGTCGGGCAGGCACTGTAACAAATCAGGAACTTTTCGATAATCTTACCCTTCACCCACTATACGTCGAGGGCGTGAAAGGACACTACAGGCAGGTGCCTGGATTTCCCTCATCCATTGAGTTCCCTACAATTGATATTAAAACCTCAATATCTGCATTCCCGAAATCCCGGACTTGTTTAAAGTCACATAATATGAACTAGCCTCATACGTCATAAGGTGGCTGGACTTCAGAGAACGAATACGGAGTGAAGCTCCGAGAATCAAGGCCTGTAAGGGTATTATAGCCCACTGAGCTCTGCGATAGATATAGGAAAATTCCCAACTCTAGATATGTGGTGAAAGACAGCAAAAAATGAGCTGTTAAGCCCCGCGAAGCAACCGGTATTACTATAGGAGGCAGCCGCAAGTACAGGGCCCACGGCTCGATTACCGATATTCAGGTCCCTACTCTACCAGAATTGGGTTACCTTACTCTAGTGCATCAGGGAGATAGCGGGCAGGAGTGTTGATGATTTAGGTAAAACTAAAGGTAGACCGCGACTAGCGTGACTGGTGAGGCGAACTTCCCACTGCTTCACAAAAGCCGGGGAAGAACTATTCTTTTAATTGGTGTGCAGTATTGAGCTAAGGCCCCTTACCTTATCCATCAATTATATCTCTTCAACAGTGACCATGGCAAGAGGAAACAGAGATCCAACCAGGGTCATGTTTCTCAGGCATCTCAATACTACGGTGCTAAACTGACACTTTGGTTATACACCCCCGGCCCCTGTGCAGGTGTCAGGGGGATGTTTCCGAACAGCGCAAGACAGGGGTCATCTTGCTGGTTATCTATCCCGGTCTTCTACGAAAGGCCCTCCCGGGGCATCATACCATATTAGCATCGTTAAATTCAGTACAAGTATGAGATGGCGTGATGGAAATCACGAGATTTGGTGGATTCCGATTACATTTTGTTTTTATGTTGAATGATAGTGTGCTCCTAAGGCCGTGATGCATGTAGGGTGGACTTATAGCCAAAGGTTGGGCGGAGCCTAGGGATTATAGCTGTATGAGCGAGCAAGTCCGTCTCACTCGACAATGATACTGACAAGAGAAAACCGTTCAAATACCTTGGAAATACCCAGGGGTGCCTATATGGTACCATTCTCGGCAAACGCGTATCGGGCAACAAACAAGGAAATATTCACACACTTTCACTGGTCCCTTTATTCCATAAATGAGCTAGAGGAATTGAAAAGAAAAAAAAGAAAAAACTGGGAAGATCAGAAATTACTTGTAGTACCGTATGCCGACACTTTTCACAATTTTTCCTGCCGTTCTTTTCGCAGGCTTTGAACAATTTTCTAGGGCTTCCTTGACATACAAACCATCAACAGAATATACCGCCTTTAATTGAAAGTCGATCAAAACACAGAGAGGTTTTTAACCTAAAAAAGTCTAAATAAGAGTTGATTGCATTTATCACCCTTTTCCACTCGGTTTTTTTCCTTTTGAAAATTTCTTGCGTTTTTGGGATTGACAGAAGGCAAGACCATTCTGTCACGGTCAAGGGCGGGGGGCCGCCC